>Ga0206129_10001391_pt1 | contig 32873 bp, 23 predicted proteins | sample Helgoland_Spring_8_FD_148616 | JGI IMG/M metagenome (GOLD analysis project Ga0206129, IMG submission 148616) | Pelagic subsurface seawater microbial communities from Kabeltonne, Helgoland, North Sea - Helgoland_Spring_Bloom_20160502_2 | ecosystem: Environmental > Aquatic > Marine > Epipelagic ...
AGGTTGTTCAACTGGTTGAGTAACTGGTTGAGTAACTGGTTGAGTAACTGATTGAGGGTTGGATTCATTTAATAAAATTTTGTTAATTAGATCGGTATTAGGTTGTTCAACTACAGATTTAACTACAGGTTCAACTACAGATTTAACTACAGGTTCAACTACAGATTTAACAACAGGTTCAACTACAGATTTAACTACAGATTTAACAACAGGTTCAACTACAGGTTCAACTACAGATTTAACAACAGGTTCAACTACAGATTTAGATAATTCTAATTCTAATTGTCTTATTTTTAATTGCAGTTCTTTAATTCTTTCAGATTCTTTATTGTTATTTGTTATATTAGTTAATTCATGTTGTTTATATTTTTCTTTTTCTTCTTGTAGACTTTTAATAATATTTAATAAATTTTCATTATTATTGTTATGAGCATCTATACTTGTATTTGTTAATTCTTTTACTAATTCTGAATTTTTTGATGATAGTGCTATTACGTCATTGTATAATTCTTTAATTTTTGTTTGATAAAATCCCATTTGTGTATGTCTTTGAATATTACTATCATGTATAATACCTTTAATGCCACTATATTTATCATTTTTATTCTTATTTAATAATAATTTAACCTCGGATTCTAATTTGCGCTGTTTTTCTATTTCTTTTTCTAGATCATTCGGATTAATATCGTCTGGATTAAAATCTTTATTCATATATAAATAATAATAATATTTTTTTATTTTATGTTTAAACATTTATGTTTTAAATCTAATAATCTACGTTGATAAGATCCGTGTTTTTTATGTACACCATACCCATTTGCGCTTAATGATCCTGGTTTTAAAGATGTTACCGAAGATTTTGTAGAATTACCACGCGTTGGAACATTTTTTTTAACATAACTATTCTTTTTTGAAAGATAACATCTACTAGAAATATTATCTGTCTGTAATGAACTATCAATTCTTACTTCGTTATTAATAACTTTTTGTGTTTGAGTTTGATAGTTTAATTTATTTAAACATATTAAACGCTTGTTAATTAAATGAATAGGTTCTTCTATAGGTAATGTACATCTAGGGATAGATGTTGTTTTTGGAGGACATACATGTATATCTATATTTGATTCATTTGTCAGTACAGTATATCCAGATCCACGATAATTTAAAGGATTAGGATTACTTATTATATTACCACCAACGATCGTTTCAGTATTTATTAAATCAATATGATTATTATTATTTATTGTATGTACATTACTAATTTTTTCATTATTATTTATATCAGTACTCATTTATATATAATAATAAAATATAAAATTGATTAAAAAATAATAAACTTAACAAGTTACTAAAATGCCAAAAAAATCATGCCTATATTGCAATAAAACATATACTAGACTATCTTATTATAAGCGTCATGTATTATTATGCGAAATGGTTCATTCGTCAAAATTTGAGAAAAATATGAATATAGAGGAAAATCAAACATTATATTCATATAGTGACTTAGTGAATGTTGTTCAAGAACTTAAATATGAATTTGTAAAAATGCAAGACGAGTTTAAGAAATTAAAAAAGGAAAATACAAGTTTGAAACAAAAACCAATAAAAGTAAAAGAACATGAAGATGTAACCTATGAAAGGGAAAATGTAGAAACGCCATATACATGGTTAGAGAGTAACAAACAATCATTAGATATAAATAAATGGATTAATGATTTAAAATTAAATAGTAAACATTTGAATTATTTAGATGATAGTACAGTGTATGAATTATTATTTAATTTATTAGAAAATAAGTCTATTCCTGTGTATATTATAAATGATAAATATTATTGTTATATTGAAACACAATGGAGTGAGATATCATTTGATAATTTAAATAATTATTATCAAAAAATATTATCAAATATATGGAAAATATTTTTAGAATGGCAAAATGAAAATGTAACTAAAATAAAAATAAACGATGATTATCAAAAAATGTATCATACACGGTTACAAAATATATGTAATAAGAATAATAAATATATAAAACAAATAAAAGATAAAATTATAGAGAAAATAAAAATATAATTTATAAAAATATATTATATATGAGTGTAAATAAAAATAAATTTGAAATTATGTCAATGGGATCAAATCAAATTAATATAGACGGAGAAACAGTAAGTAAAACTCACTGGGAAGGCTATTCACCTGACGGTGAACGTGTTAATTTAAATTTTTATAGTAATGGTAATACAGGAAGAGTAGAAAATTTAAATTTAACAGATTTTGGACATATGTTAAATAGACCTTTTTTAATAAATCAAGATGATGATATAAATAAAATTAAAAGAAACTTAAATCCATTAAATCAAGAGTTTAAAGATATATTAAGAAAACAACAGAAAAAAACATTTTCTTTAGATAAAGATGGAAAAACGAGAAAAAAGAAAAAAAAGAAGAAGAAAAACTCTAGTCATACGAAACGAAAATCTAAGAAGTAAGTTTTAAATAATCTTCATATGACATAATATTATTACTAGATGATGATATTGTATTAGATCTATTTTTATTATTAACTGAATTTAATATAACACTATCGCTTTCGGAATAACTTCTTTCTCTATGAAATTTTTTATAATTTGATACAGAATCATTTTCAATGGTTTGCAAATAACCTTTAGACGCATAAATTAATCTATAATTATTATTTTCTTCAAAAATACAATCAAGAGTAACTTTGTCTATATTTCTAATTTCATTAATGCAAATAGTCATATTTTTTATTTCATTATTTTCAAAAGATAAATTAAAAATACACATAATATTAATATTTTTTTTATAAATATTTTCTTCATATGAAAAATAATAATTGTGAGCATCATATTTATCCGCAATATTTAATACACTGTGTTGAACCTTTGTTAAATTTGAATGTTTGGCATTAAATGCAAAAATTATGTTATATACCATTAAATAATAAAGATATAAAATAAATTAAAAAATAAATGGTTTAATATCTAGACTCTAATTAATAGTAATGTCTTGGAAAAAAGTTGGAGGTATAGATTATTCAAAATTTTCTAACAATATTCATAGCAATTTAAGTAACTTTACAATGATTGAAACGTTAAAAATAAATAGCAATAATACATCTCTTCATATCGGTTCAAATACGTTACGCATTGGTAATAATACTGGCGAAACAAGTCAATATAATAGTATATGGTTTGGAGGCTTAGATTTAGATAATAATATATCCATTAGTGTTGAAGATTTACCACGAACTTCATTAGAAGAAAAATATTTTAGAAGCGAGTATACAGGAAGTGATACAAAAAAAGAATTATTTGTATACAAAGGGGATACGTTAAATGATAGAATAAGACTAAAGTCTTCAAATATAGTGTTTGATACATTTGAAGAATCAGTTGAAGATATTAATTATCCAACAGATAGATATAATGAAAATATCAGAATGATTATAAATAATAAAGGCGATGTAGGTATAAATACATTAGCACCAAGAAGTAAATTAGATGTGAATGGTCAATTAATTTCGGGATATGGTTCTGGTATTAATGGTAATAATACAATTTTTGAATTAACCGGCGATCGTAATCCTCTTATTAGCAATGGTTATTATTATTGCGGAACGCTGGGTATAGCTTATGATTATTCAAGTACTGATAGTGCAAATAATAATAGTAAATTAAAAGTAGAAATATTTGGAGGAGACATGACAAGTACATCAGGCATGGGTATAGATACATTTGTTATATCAAATAATATTAGTATTAATGATATAAATAACAAAGAAAATTTACATGCAATAATTTATAAAAGTTCAACATGTGGTGGAGCAGGATATGATGCCAATAATACACATATGAATGATTTATATAAATTATGTATTTATAGAAATAAAGAAACAGGTAAAGATGATGTATACATTTATATACGAGGTTATAAAGGAACAACCATAAATATACGTTCATTCTTAATATCAAATAACAACAAATCTATGAATTATATGGATGAACAATTTATAGAGTTAAAATATCAAAGTTCCGATAATTCTGATAGACCAGATACAGCTACAGATAATGATGATAAAATATTATATGATGCAGTATATGGTCCTAAAGCAGAGGTTATTAAATATTTTATAAAATATGGATTTATTGAAAAATACAATGGTAAATTTGGGCTAGGAACAAATACTTTTAATTCTGATACAGATTTTGGAGTAATATTTGGTGAAACCGATATAGCATTAAATGGAAATACCGAAATAATGGGAAATTTAAAAATAGATGAAAATGTTCATATAATGAAAGATCTAAAAATAGATGGAAAAATATATTTAAATGGCGAAATGAATGTAAATTCTGTGGTTATGCAAAATTATCAAATTCTTGAACATGCGTATATTGGTGGAGGGTTAACATTAAACACAAATCAATTAGTAGATATACCTAATGGCGATCCAGAATATAGGCCTAATTTAAATACCATATTATTTGATAATCAAACTGGAGTACATCCATCCACTCCTTTTAAAATTTCCCAAATAGACGAATACATTAAAAACGACAATAAACAATATAATTTTTTGAGCATAACACGGGGTACAATAGATGATTATTATGATTACGCGGATATATGTATAACAGGCGATAGTGGAAAGATTGGCATGGGATTAACTACGCCTCAGAATAAGTTAGATATAAACGGTAGCTTATGTGTTGGTAATAATTATGCAGGACAGTTTACAACACCAGAAAATGGCGCACTAATTGAAGGAAGTGTAGGTATAGGTGCCACTTCATTTCCGTCAAGTGGAGCAACGTCGTTAAGAGTAGGAGGCAATGCTGTTATTGGTAAAGAATATTCTTTACTGTCATCTATAGATTCAATAGCAAATGGTATGATTATTCAATCAGCATTAGGTGTAGGTATTAGAAATCCTACATCAATATTAGATATAGGAGGCGCACTTACGTTTGGCGATGGTTCTAAACAATCTTATGCTGTTTCTTTTCTTGGTGCTAAATCAAATGGTATATGGTCAGAAATGGGAACAAGAGGTAAAAATATTTTTGACACACTTAATGATAAATACAGTATTAAAAATAAAACATCATCTAGATTTGTGGTAGATTGTAATAATAATGGTTCTATAATGGTGATTGGTTGTGAAAAATCAACAGTGAACGATATTGATAATGTAGGTAATGTAACCGTATATACATGGTCCGGTATGAAATGGAGTATATTAGGTAATACACTAATAGGTAATATAAATAATAAAGATAAAGAAGGAAATATTATTGGTGAAAGATTTGGTAGATCAGTATCAATTAGCGGCAAAGGACATACAATTATTGTAGGAGCTGCAAATACATGTAATAATAATTTAGATTATTGTGGAAGAATTTCAGTATATGCTTGGGCTAATAGTAATTGGTCAGAAATATCTACATTTTATGGTGAAGAAGAAAATATATATATTGGTTCAACTACTTGTATATCTAAGTTAGGTAATTATATTAGTTTTGGAGGTAATAATATAAATTATATTTATTATGGCGAATTAGATACAGATGTTAGTAATAATAAAAATACAACAGACAATACAACTATTAGTACAAATAATACAGGTAACACGTCTACACTAATTCCTTTGAAGATTACAAATACAAGTGAAAATAATAATACAAATAAATTTGGCTGTAGTTTATCAATTACTAGAGAAGGAGGTATATTAATTGTAGGTAGCTGTGGAGCGAATGTACAAGGCGTTAACGCTGGATGTGTATATGTATATATAAAACAGTTAGAAGACAATAAATTATTATTTAGTGATGATTATTATATTAAAGTGGTTTCACCAGAACCTGTAGCTGACCAAGGATTTGGAGCACACGTATCCATGAATAGTGTAGGTAATAATTTTGCAGTAAGTAGTCCAGATTATTCAACCAATGAATCAAACAAAATAGGATCAGTATACGTATATAATTTACTAGTTAATTCATTAATAAATAGTTTATATAAAGATAGTGAAAATTCAAATTTAGTAAGTATAACAGGATCATTATATGGTACAGTAGAAAATCAACGATTTGGCACCAATCTTAATTTAAATGGATCAGGAGAATATTTAATAGTAACATCATCAGGCGATACAATTGTACCAGGAAGAATATCTATGTATCATTATGATACTACAGCATCTTGGTTATTTTTTTCAGAGTCATATGCTGAACCAGATATAACATTACCTGGATCTACCATGGGTGTAAGTAGTGATTCTACAATAGTAGTATACGGATATGATCAAAAATTAGAAGGTGAATCGTTTAATTGTGCGAATGTAATAAGGTTAGGATCATATGAAAATACGATTACTACAGAATCTAGTATTATTAAATCAAACATTACAATTGGTAATACAAATCCGTCTCATCCGGTTGATATATTAGAAACAAAAGATAAAAATGTATTATCTATTACAGCAAATATACCTGTACACACTACGAACGATGAAGGCATTGACGTAGATTTATTAGATCAATATGAAGGAGGTATATTATTACAAAATGACTTGGGTGGCAATAGTACATATTTTCTAAAAAATAAAGATACTAATATACAAAATAATACAGGAACTATTAACTTAAATTATCAAGATAGTATTAACATATGTCAAAATGATACTGACAAATGTACATTACACGCGTCCTTGGGCAAAGTATCAATTAATCACAATAATCCAGTATCTTCGTTAGATATTTTAGGTAGTTTAAAACTACACGATGGTAATTTTAATTTATTAATGTCGTCTGATAGTTTTAATGAATTAGAAGTTAGTTTTTCTGGATTTAATAATAGTTCTTATGGACAACGGGCATTATATAATTTAGAAACTGGAAGTTATAACGTAGGAATCGGATTTAACTCTGGATATAAAATTAAAGATGGCAATAATAATATAGCTATAGGTAATCAGGCCCTTGCCGTATATGACTGTAAAGATTTCAATATAGCTATTGGTACGAATGCTTTAACCAAAAATTCACAGAATAATAATGTTGCTATTGGATATAATGCATTGAAAGATGACGTTCATGGTAAAGGAAATACAGCAATCGGATCTGATACAAATGTAGACGGTATAGATAATTGGCAATATTCAACCGCTGTCGGATATAAAGCAGTAATTGGTAAATCTGATTCTATTATTTTGGGAGATAGTACAAATGATCAATTATGTGTAGGTATTGGTACTAATTCTCCATCTACTCGTCTAGACATTGTAGGTGGTGTAAAAATAAGTGAAACATTAGTTATACAAGATATATTATATCCTAAAAAAGGAATAAATATTAACGATAATTTTATCATAGATGTGGTTACTAATACCACTACTGTAAAAAAAGATTTAATTGTAGAAAATGATACAACATTAAATACATTAGTCATAACTGATTTTTGTAAACCAAACAAGGGTATAAATATAAATAACGGTGATTGTATTATTGGACTGGGTGGTTACTCATCATTTGGTAAATTGGGTATTTCAACTAGTAATTCAAACAATCCATTAATTACATCAAATGGATTTGTACAAATAAATAATAGTATGGATGTAACCGGTACTATAAGTGCGGCTAGAATACAAACTAATTCTCTTATTTTTATTGACTTGTTTGAACCAAACGGGGGTATAGCCATGTTTCCTCCAGATAGTAAAACTGATCCTATTTTCTATGTTCAAAAAAATTCAGGAAATACGTATATAAATGGTAACTTTTCTGTAGATGGAAGTTGCGCATTTAACTCGGGATTTTCATCTAGTGGAAGTGATGATTCTATATTCCATAATGATATAATTGCAAATGGGGCATTAACATGTGCAAATAATAAAACAATCTTTACAAATAATAGTGTAGTATTAAGTGATGGACGCACCACTATTGAATTAGATGATTTCACAGATATGGGTCCTGGTATTAAAATTTCTGCAAACGAAAGTAATATGGTTATAAAACAAGGTGTATCAAAGGTCACTGTAGAAGGAGATTTACAAGTAAATGGTATAATAGAAGCAAGTAATATACAAGGCGGTGGTGCTATTCCTATTGGGGGCATAATTATGTGGGCTGGATCAGAAACCACTGTACCAGTAGGTTGGTCAATATGTAATGGTTTAAATAATACACCAGATTTAAGAGGCCGTTTTATTATGGGTTCAACTGGAGGTGAAACAATACAAATAGAATCGTCACAAGATAATCAATATGATAATATTTATACTGATAAACGTACTTCTTTAACTCAACCGTATACTCAGGGAGGTTATGCATCGGTTGGTATAACAGAGGATCAAATGCCAACACATAATCATGATATTACCCAATCTGACCATAAACATAATTTAACTGGTATAGAAGAACATAAACACGAAGTAGATCTTAAACAATTTGTACAAAGTGGTTATATAAATGCTTACGGTCAGGGATCTGGTCCCGACAGTTCTAATGGAAGTTTAAGTCAATCACAACAAACAAGTGAATTAATTCCGTTAGCAGAAGGTGATCAAGATAAAGAAAATTTATTCCAATTAACAACTGTACAAACCGTAACAGATGGCGCGAATGCTGCTTATGCGTTAACTGTTAGTAAATGGAATAATAATGTAAGAACCGCAAATAGAGCTGATAAAATATCTTTACAAGTAGAACCAACTCCTGCAACGCAACTAGGATTTGGAATAACTGAGGTAGAAAACCCTAAAATAAATGGACAATCAACTGATACTCAAGAAGCAATCATAAATATTAATGAAAAAGGAAAAAGTCAACGCTTTGAAAATAGACCTCCTTATTTTGTATTAGCGTACATTATGAGAATACAATAAATATTTATAAAATTGAAATATTTTTTTTTATAAATATTAAGATATAATTAATAATGAATACACTAACCTTTTTGTCCAAGAAAAATAAACATGAACGAGATGATAGAATCTTATTTGATGAACCTACACATGTATATACTATAGATGGAGATAGTGGATTTACATCAGTTACAACTTGGAATCATTTGCACTTTGAAAAATTTGATAGTGATAAAATAATTGATAATATGATGAAATCAAAGAAATGGAAAGATAATAAATATTATGGAATGTCAAAAGAAGAAATTAAAAGTAGTTGGGATCAAAATAGAGATCAAGCAGCAGAAGCTGGTACAAATATGCATTATGATATTGAGTGTTTTTATAATAATTGTCCTAATGAAAATACAAGTATAGAATATTCATATTTTGAAAACTTTTTAAAAGATTATCCCGAACTAAATAAACGTCCTTATAGAACGGAATGGACCGTATTTCATGAAGAATGGAGATTAGCTGGATCTATTGATATGATATTTGAAAATGAAGATGGTACATTACAGATTTATGATTGGAAAAGATGTAAAGATATTAAAAAAGTGAATGGATGGGGGGTATTTGCAAAAACTGATTGCATTGATCACATTCCTGATACTAATTATTGGCATTATTGTTTACAGTTAAATACTTATAAAGCAATAATTGAAAGTAAGTATAATAAAAAAGTCACAGAAATGTATTTAGTTTGCATGCATCCTGATAATAAACGTAAGAATTATGAACGTATAAAAGTAGTAGACTTACCTAATGAACTAACTAATTTGATGAATTATAAAAAAGAACTAATGAACAAATAAGTAAATAACGTATTAAAATTATATTTTTAAATATTATTACCGATGATAGAAATGTTTAATTTCTTTTTTACTATATTTGCTGCACTAGGAATACCTTTAATTACTATCATATATATATTAAATTTGCCTTTAACTTCATCTAATAATAAAATTAAAAATCCAAATATTTTATATTTAACAGAATATGTAGATAAATTTGATATGATTGATATAAATAATAATATAGATGTATCAAAATTGAAACATAATATATTATTTGAAAATACACCTATAGGCAATGTAATTATGTATTATGAAAATGATGAATTTAAATATTATTGTGATAGAACTCCTTCTTTTGGATTTTTAGAAACGGTTGCACGAAAATATGTAATTATATTTCATTGTAAATCATTATATAAAATATATAACGAAGAAAAAGTAAAACAAGAAGAAGAAGAAAAAGTAAAACAAGAAGAAATAAAACCAAAAAAGAAGAGTGTTTATGCAAATTTTAAAAGATATAACAATAATAAAAAAACAAAAATAGATGAGAATGAACCTATATTACAAAATAAATATAAATATATAGGTAAAGTGAGAGAATTTTCTTTTCCTAAGCCAGAGAAAAAAAATGATAATAAAATGTCAATTCAGGATTTTTTAAAACAAATTAAAAATAAATCGCAATAGAAAAAAACTATACTTAATATAGTAAAGTATAATGTCAAAACAAAAAGAAGAATCAAAAGGAGTATACGATAATCCAGAACTTAAAATGACAGGACCAGACGCTACAACTTATCCATTTCTTACAACATTTGGAAATGAAGAAACAGGTGATATGTTTGGCAAGACTCGTGATAAATGGGGTGATAAATTTGTTTCATCATTATCATCTTCAGGATCACAAAATGCAAACCCACTATCAAGTGAAATAGATAATCCACGAAATGTTAGTATGGGACAAGAAACGTCAATATCGTTTAAACGATTATTTCAATCACAATATAATTTAGCATTAATTTTTGGTAGTGTAGGTGTAGAAGCTATAGTAAATAATATAGCAAAGGTAGTATTAAATACAGACGATTTAAATAACATAGATCAAAACACAGCAATACATAATTTAAAACAAAAATTAGATAAATTAGCATCAATTACAAAAGATCCAAAAACCCGCGAAGCTTTTGGAAAAGCATCGGCAGCAATTGGAGATATTTTCTTAATTTTTGTAGAACATGCAAATGAGCCTATGATGAAAATTGGGGAACGTGCAACTAAAATTAGTTTTCATATATTAACAATTATGTTTAGTCAGGCAATGGAAACTTTAGAAGATTCACTTATGTTAATACCCATATTTGGTGATGGATATATGATTATGAACAATATGATTGGTATGGCTGGATCTGCGGCATCTATAGGTCAAGGATCTATGAAAGTTGGTAATGATATATTTGATGCTTATGGTACAATATCAGATAGTATATCAGGAGATGAATCAATAGGTGAACATAAAGTTACATTAAAAGACTCATTAAATGAAATATGGGCAGCTTTTAAACAATCAGTAGATGAAACAACCGAATTAAATGAAAATTATGTTAGGGATTATGCGAATACAACAGAAGATAGGCAAACACAACAACAATTAAAAGGGAAAGATGCTACATCTGCACTACCTGCACCACCTGCATCTTCTGAATCTGTATCTGCACTACCTGCACCTTCTGCGCCACCTGCGCCACCTGAATCTTTTGCCCCTGTAGCTACTTCAGGAGCCACCTCACCACCTTCTGCACCTGCAGTCGTTGAACAAAAGGGTGGTAATATAAGAAATAAAACATTTAAAAATAAATCAGGAGGTTCCAATAACTTAACTAGAAAGATTAGACTTTAACCATTCATTATATCCATTACTACGTGTAACGCTAAATGAGCTCTCTAGATGATCTTGTGCAATTAGTATAATTCGTTTATCTTCTTCGTCCAATGTTTTTAAATAATTTAATATATTTTCATCATCAAATGTGGATATAAATTCGTCCCAAGAAATCATTGTATATAATCAATGATCTTATTTTTATTATATATTAACTGAATTAATATATAATAACTGATATTTCAATCATATAAAATTGAAATTTTAATAAGTATAAGTATAATCAAATACTAAAAAGCTATAATCATGTATACCGTAAATATTGATTTTGATCACGCAAGTGAATGTTGGAAAGAAAATAAAATTAAATTAAACAATGGATGCTATGAATACAAAAAAACGCAATGTTCAGGAGTAACAAAAAACGGAACCCAATGTAAAAGAATGTCAAAAGAAGAATATTGTCATTGTCATTGTCCAATTAAATCCTCATCTAATAAATAATAAGAATGAAAAAATGAAACATGCAAATTTACATTGTTTTCTATTTAAGTTTCAATAGACATTAATGGCTGTTTAGATTTGCACGCACGTTTATGTGCAGCAAGTGATTTTGCACTGGTTCCTTTCCATTTATTACATATTTCACATACAAACTCTGAGGATTGTATTTTGGCAAATTTAGAATTTAAATATTTTTCTATATTTGGTAATTCTAGTAAATTTATTTGTTCATTTAATTTTTTATGATAATCTCTGGTTAATTGTACTAGATTTGTTTTATGGCTAATAAAATCATTGTATTCTTTATTAATATTTTCTAAATTTTCTTGACTAATAATATTCTCAATAGTTCCATTATCGGAATTTATTTTTTCAATTCGTGATGATAAATGATCAATAATATCAACCGCTGTTTTTATTTTAACGGGATCATAATTAACATTATGAAGATATACTAATACATTGCTTTTGTGAATATCTATACAATAATTATGTTTTGATGTAATCCCACTATTTTGTGATAAAAATACTCCATGACTATCTTGTTCTTCAATGTCACGTATAAATTTAGTTATTTCCTTAGGTGGAACATTACGATCATAATCTTTATTTTCAAAATAAATATCAGACATATCTTCCCTTTTTAATAAATAATCGCAAGAACATTTTTGACCACTCGTATTTATAATTTCACCTGTTGTAAACGTTTCATTCAATATAGACGATAACTTATTTTCACTTAATTGACCCTTTATTGATGAATTTTGATATTTATTCATAAAATCTTGGAATGATGTCGTAGCAGTTTGAATAGTATCCATTCTAGATAAAATATTACTTTGACAATTATTAATTAAATTATTATAATTTAATGATAATCTCTCTAGATAACTCTCCATGTTTGTTTTAGAACTAGAACTAGAACTATCCATAGATAGTATCAGTTCTTTGTTAGCTTCTTGGAAGTTATTAAACATAGGTTGGAGAGAAAGAATTAATTCATTGTTTTTTGGAAATTGATCATGAAGCATTAATTTAATATTATTTTGTATTTGTTCGTTTTGATTTTCAATAATTGATTGAACGGATGATTTAAATTCGTGCTTAGATAATTCATTTTTATTTTCTATAACACGAGTTAATTCCATCATATTGTCGTTTTTCATATTATTTATATTAAGTGTAATACTATCTTGGAGTGATTTATCTTTTAAATCTAGTGTAGATTTAAATGTTTCAAAATTAGAACATAAACCATTTATAGAATTCATCATTTTATCTGCAGACGATTTATCTATATTATCATTTGAATCAAATATTTTTTCTAATAATTGTACCAACATAAGATTTACTGTTTCAAAATCAATATTTTGGTGTTCACTATAAAATTTTAAAAGAGTAGGATGTGTTGTAGAGAGATTCTCCATTAATTAATTAATTAAAAAATCTTTAAATTGTTATTATTTGTAAAGTAGTATTGTACTATAAAAATCTACAATACTACTATATAAGCGAAATTTAGTTCTTTTCAAGAACTTCAATACGTTTTAATAGATCTTTATTTTGTTGGGTAAGTTCTTTTACAGCTTCTACTAACATTGCTGTAATATTACCATACGCAACAGTTTTATGATCATTATGATTTACACCTACAACTTCGGGTATTATTTTTTCAATATCTTGTGCAATAAATCCAATATGAGATTGGTCATTATTTTTAAATTTAAATGATACACCATTTAAATTATTTATTTTATCTAATGCATTTTCTAAAGGTAGAATATTTTCTTTTAAACGCATATCAGATGATGATCTGAATTCATTGGCGGTACATGTACCGCGTATTGTTAATGATTCCATTGTTAAGGATTGCAATCCACTCATAGTAACAGAACCACCTATATTAACAGTACCATCCATATTAATATTACCTTCTATATTTGTAGTGCCTTCTATATTTGTAGTGCCATTTATAATTACACCTTCATTTATATACACAGGTGCATGCATAGTAATCGTATTTTGTTCACAACGAAGTTTTATTTGACTATCAATAGTAAAATTTAGAGTTCCACCATTTTGCGAATTTAACCATACATGCCCTTCTTTTTTATTTAATAACGTAAATTTTTTAGGATTTATATGATCATCCTCTGCTTCAAATCGTGAGTGATAAATATTAAGATTACCATCATACTCAAGATTTTGTATGTGGTCACTATTAATAACACAATATTTTGAATATATAGAACCGTGAACATCTAACGCTCCGCGAGGCTGAGAGGTACCGATGCCAATCGTGCTATCTAATTGATGTATATTATTTGGAAGAATAGTTTTAACAGTAGAATCTATACTTGATGATGTACCATTAGCATACCCTATATCAAAAAGAGTTTCATATGTATTTATACTAACGGTTGGATCATCTGATTTCCAATAAGTCCATGGTAAATGTAATTTTTGACCATTTTTATAATAAAATCCACTAATATTAATACTACCAGTAAAACGTCCAGTAGCATCTATATCATCATCGCGATGATTAACATTTAAACCAAATTTAGGTGCAACTTTTGTAGCATTTCCTGTACTATATGATCTAATACCAACATTACCATTATATGCAATACTAAATTGTTCTAGTAATTCAACGCCTGCACCAGAACTACCTGTAGCATCAGTAAATAGAACTCCAAGCGCACTACCATTGTTGCCATTTGTATTAGCGCCTCCTTGAGAACCACCAGCAGATAAATTAATTGCTACACCACCTCCACCATTTACATTTTGTATTAATGTATTATTATCCGATATAGTAGGTTGAATATTTAATCCAATAATTTTAGAATGTTTACCAAGATATTGAACATCAGTTTTGGAACTAATAATAGTTAAATCACTTACATCATTATTATTATCTGATATAATAAAAGATGGTTTATCTATGTCATCTTGGGTAGTATTTAAAATATGTAATCGTGCGTTAATGTCTAGTCTATTTGTATTTAAGAAATTACCAATACCTAAGTTACCAGTGGAATTAAGATATAATAGATTTACAAATGGTGTAGTAGTATTATTTGCATTATTAGTATCAATTGCGAATCCAACCGTAGATGCTGTACCTTCATCCACTGTGTGTAATCTTATACCTTTATGTGTAGAAAAATCGGAAGTACTATATGTATTTAATTCAATACATGTACCTTGATCTCTATTTTTATAATCATCAATAGATGATTTTAACATTAATTGAGGATAATAATTGTTTGTTGCTGATACTTTTCTGTCAAATACTTCTAAACAAGACTCAGGTAATCCCCCTGTTCCAATACCTACCCGAGTAATACTACCCTCCTCTCCAGCGGTTTTAGGATACTGTATATATTCGTCAGATCCTTCAATGTATGTAATCCATTGACTTGGAAATTGTTCTACACCATTTTTTAATAAACGTTGAGAATAATTTATATCACCGCTTATGTCTAGGTGGTATTGCGGTGTAGATTTGCCAATTCCCACATATTTTAAATTATTAGATTGTGGTACAATACATATAGTACCTCCTAATTTAATACCTCCTTTATATCCGCTATTGGGATCCATTTCTAACATATCATTTGTACTATGTTTTAAAGCAACTCTTGAATTCGTATCAGTAGTTCCAGCAGATGTCGGATTATTTATAATAAGACTGGTACCTGCCGCTCCTATAGTAATATTATCTTCAAATTTAGCTCCACCTTTTACATGTAGTTTAGTTGTAGGTAAAATAGTACCAATGCCTACATTGCCATTTATATCCATATAAATTCTTCCAGATCCAGTAGAATTTGAAATATTAATTATTCCATCTGCTAATGTATTTTGTATTAATAACTCACTTGTATTTTGAATAAATCCTATTACCGCAGATTGAATTAGTGTACTGGTAGTTCTGGATATCGTTAAGTATGAAGCATAATTTTGACTAGAAATATTAAATAAATTACCATCGCTATTCGTAGTACCTGTTATTTGCAAAGGCGTTTGGGGGATTTCGGTTCCTATTCCAACAAATCCGCTATTATAATATAATATTGTATCAGGTCCTGATTTAGTTCCTTCTTTCCATGCAGCCGCTTGGATAACACCATTCTCAGGATCCGGAAAAATTATACCATTCCCGTTTATAAGAAGATTACCAGTAATATTAACATCACCGTTTACATCTAAATTATATTGTGGAGCACTATTACCAATACCAACATAAGAAATAGCAGGATCAGGATCATTTGTTGTAGAAAAATATATATATTGAGCATTTAAATTATTTGCATTTGGATTATCATAAATTTTCCATATATTTGGTACAAATTCAACTCCATTAAAATATAAGTTACCAATCATATTCGTATTTCCCATTATAGAAAGAGAATAATAACTATCTAGACTGGTACCAATTGACATATTTTTTGACAATATGATTGGATAATCATTAAATAAATGTGCTAATGTTTTATCTTCTATAGATGAGCCTATTGGGTTATTAATCCATGGGTTTTCAGGAATAATATCTATAACATTCTGTTCAAATGATTTACCATTTAATATTAAATCACCCCCAGATGCAATTTTAATAGTACCTCCAATTGTTAATTTTGCATCGGGTGTTGCTGACGGATCTTCTATATTAATAAATATATTACCACTGTTAAATTTAATATCTTTACTAAAAATTGTTTCCCATTGAGAAAATACTACATCTATACCATCTATTTTATATGTTCCGTTAGAAATATTAAGATCTCCAAATATATCTAATTTATGTTGAGGATCAGATTGACCAATTCCTACATTTCCACCATTAAAATAAGATTTACCATCGTTAAGTGAACTTAAATTTATAACTGCTATATTATTGGAATTATTTATTTTAAACGTATCATAATATGATGTAGCACCAGATACATGTAATTCGCCAGTAATATCCACTTTTAATGAACCAATATTTTCTGTCATTTTAAATGCTCCACTAGCACAACTTAAATTTCCTTCAATAAACACATCTTTGTCAACCACTAAATTATTATGCATATTAGTAGTACCATTTATATCAGTATTACCTGTACCAACTTCTATTTTAAAATTATTATCACTAAATGTAGCACCACCATTTGCTATTAGTGGTCCTTTTATAGTAGAACTTCCTGCGTTTGACATTAATATATGTTTATAATAAATAATATCTAATATATTTTTTATATTATTTATTAAAAAGTAGAAGAAGAAGAATTATACTCTATATTAAAAACTCTAATATGATTAGAATCTTTAGATACACCTAAATAATTATAACTGTCACTATCATATATATCCGAATTTGCATATTTAAATGAAGAAGTAGCAAAATGATTATGATTATAATTATAAGCCAATCTATAACCAATATCCATATCACCACTTTTAAATCCTTGGATTATATTTATTTTATTCCACGATTTATCTACAGATTTATAATTAAAAATATAAATATTATTTTCTATAGGTGATCCAACAAATAATGTAGTTCCATCATTGTTAAATTTAATATCTGATCCAAATCCTGATTCCGATTTATAGGTAACGTGATCAATATATCCTATCTGATCCCATGTACCATCAATATACGGAATAGTGCTCCCTGAATTACTATTTGGATATACTAATCCACTACTGCTATTATCAGTATTATATTTAAATTTATATATTTTAATATAAGCAGGTGTATTATTTGGATCACAATAACCGCCTGTACTTACAGCAATAGTTATGTCATATTCAAAATCACTAACATTGCCATTTTTAAAATCTATGTTTGCATGGGTAGAAATTGCACAAATATATCCAAAATATGATTTTTTTTTACTATCTACATTTATTAAATTATCATGTTCTTGTATATTTTTACCTAATCTTATAAAAGGCGTAGCAGATAAAATAGACGGATTGCCAGTAGAATTCCAAAAAGCATAACATGCAATCGTTCCATTATTCGCGATTGTTGGTGATGCTCCATTAAATGAGGAGGTTATCATAATTGTACAGTCGCGATTAGATTTTAAGTCACTAATTACTCCTATATTATTATTACTTGATAAGTTAAATGTACCTTTTTTAAAGTTCGCATCAAAATTAGTTGTAATATCTTGATTCTCATTAACGTATAATTCTATATTATCTGTATCTTCTGATAAAAACAGGTATTTTATATCTGGACTCATAATCATATATTTTCCTGCATCATTTTTTTTTGGTATTTCTATAAAATTTATTAAATTCCACTTTTTATCAGTATCAATAATATAAAATATAACTTTATAATCTACCACCGTATGCGATGAAACCGCTATAAAGTTACCATCGCTATTACACGATATACTACTAGTATATGATGTAGATAAACTACCTCCTAATAAATTACTTGAAATAATATTATCATTTATATACCATTTTTTAGAAATATTATCCCAATTATATGTTTGAACAATACCGTTATATATGGAAGTCCCATTAGAATTAGTATCTGTACCAAATGGGACTATTGTAGCAAATAAAGTACCATTATCTGAAAATATCATACCATTATTGCTTGTACCTATACCATTAAAATTGGATGCAAAAGAAGATTTTACTTGATATAGTTTACTATTTGGAGTAAATGTCATAATTTCAATATTATTTTCAATTATTTTAGTACGCGATGATGTATCTCCGTATATATTATTACAGTATATCAGGCCTTTGCTATAAAGATCACCTGTAGAATTTTTAATAATTATTTTATCTGAATTAAATGTAAATTGATTTTCAATATTTAACTCGGTTATTCCAGTTGGGCCATTTAAAAATGAATTACCATCTATATAAACAGAACCTTTAACATGAAGATCATGTTGTGGATTACTAACTTGAATACCTACTTTATTTAAAAAATATATATTGTTAGTATTAACAGTTTCCATCCAATAAATGTTTTGTGTATCCACCTCTTCATATTTTTTACCATTAATATAAAAATTACCAGAAACTCGCAAATCTCCGTTTACATCTAATTTATATTGAGGATCATTTGTACCAACTCCTAAATTATTAGTTATATATATATTTTTATCAGCTACTATATTATCTGTAACATGAAAATCGCCTACTAAATCTAGTTTATATTGTGGTTCTTTTATTCCAATACCTACTTTTGAATTTGTATTAAATGCTGTATAAATTAAAAAAGAGTTGTCTGTATTTTTATCCCACAGTCCTGTCATTGCATCATCTAATAATGTTCCATTGTAAATAACATTTCCATTTAAATATATAGATTGGCCATCAATAAGTGTATTACCATTCACTTCCAATTGATATGTAGGATTATTCGTACCAATACCTACAAACCCCTTGGTATAGTATAATTGACTATTTATAGAAGTCCATGTAGGGATTTTAACACCATTAATAGTGTGACTACCATTCCCTATTGTATTACTACCTATATTCCCCGATCCTCCACCGATTGAACCATTCGCAATAGTACTATTTAAATTATCAGATAAAGAATTTAATTTAGATGGTAATATTTGATTACCATTTATATATAACCCTCCAGTTATATTTATATTACCACCTACTGATAATTCATATTCTTCTGTATTTTGTTTTGTAAGATTACCTGGATTTATTACTAATTTTTTATTAATTATTGTATTTTCATTATATACTTCGCCCGCAACATGAAAAAAATATTTAGGGACAGTAGTACCAAATCCAACTCGCTGACTCGTAGGTGATATGTTTAAATATGAATATGAATTATTTGCAGTAGAAATATTAAAAATAATTTGATTATTATTATTTCTTAAATACAAATTATTTGTAAATGTTGCATTATCTTTTGTATAAATAGTTCCATTTAACAAACAATTTCCTGCAGAATTTATACTAATAGATGAATTACTTGAATTTATAGTTGTAATATTTAATTCACCTTTACAAACAAGGGTACCATCAATCTCAACATTTGCGGATGTGTTTAAATGTCCATATTGATCAATCTTTAATTGTTCATCGTTTCCTATTGATAAAGAATTTGTAAATAATGCTTTTGAATTAAAATTTGTAATTCCTATAGACATATGTATAAATAATGATGTTAATTTATATTTATATAAATATTAATAATTAATGTTTTATTTATATTTATAATGTTACATTTATAATAGATGTATCAGTAAATATTACTGTACTATCCTCATCATATATTAATTCACCATTAGTTAAAGTAAATTTACCTTTAATCTCTAATGTTCCGCCACTTAATACATGAACCTTACAATTGTATAAGTCAACTTCTGCTGTTTCAGATACAACTAATGAATTATTATTACTAATTAATAAAGTATCTAGAGTATCTAGCGTATCTCTTATTAATTTACCATTATCGCCTAATGTTATTTCATAATTATTTTCAAAAAATGTACTTAATTCACTAATAGTTATAGTTGTAGTAATTACAATAGAATTTAATCCTATATTATCAATAATATATTTACATCTTTCAATATATTTTGTATTTAATATTTCTTGATTGTAATATGTCTCTAATCCAACGCCATCTGAAGAAAATATAGCGTTATTGTCAATATGATATACAGCGCCTTCATCTACTGTAATAGATCCTGTTAGTATAAATATGCCATATATATACAGTGATGCTCCAGATTCAATATGTAAATCGCAATTTAAAATAGACAATGATGCATGTTTATTAACTATTAGTGTCTTATTTTCTTCAATATTTAATGTTGATTTTAATAGTACGTTACCACTTCTTGTGATTTCAACTCTATTGCAATTATTTAATATAGGTATAAACATATCATCAATCATGTCTGTAGTAATGTTACATTTATCATTTACAGTTACAACAGGACTTAGTACATCAACTGTTGAATAAGATTCTTCTTGAATTTCATATATAGCGTGTTGATTTATTATTAAATTGCCATTGATTGTAAATACTCCTCTATTTGAAATTATAAATTCGCCATAATTTAATATTTCAAAATTGCAGTTAATAAAATGTAACGTACCTCCGTCTACAACAATTCTAAACCCACCCTTTAAAATTAAACTTGTATTAATATACACAATCCCGCCTATACCGATTATAACATGTTTACATTTATCTAATGATTCAATAAATGTATATTCGGATGTTTCATCAAAAAAAGAACAAGGTTGTTCAGGTATATCCAAACTTAATTGAATATTTGTAACATAATTCGTATATTGACTATATATAATATTAGGTGTTCCAAAATTATCTGTATACGATATTGATGCTCTAAATTTATAATCTAATGTTGATTCATCTAAGTTTAATGTTGGATCTCTATGCGGATTATTATTAGTATCTAATAAAATAGTATCTTGATCAAATAGTCCTTCAAATTTTGCAGATAATTCTTGTCCGAGTGTTGGTATACCTTGTATAAATAAGGAACCCTCTGCATTATCGTTTAAATAACTAATTTTAGTTGTATACGGTGATGTATATGTTTTAATGTTATTTTCATCATTATATAATACTTCTATTAGTATATATTTTCCAATATATGTGTTATTTGCAGGTATTGTAAATGCGTCATTATTATTTACATTAATAATATTATAGTTGGTTATTTTATCATAACTATATTTCCAGTTATATTTTACTATATTTTTTTTATCAATCGTATTAGATAAAATAATAGATAATATACCACCTTCAATTGTATCACCATAAATGTAAATATTGTGCGTAGAAATATCTACTTTTATCATTTTAATTAAACTTGAATATAGAGTACCAGTACCTCCAAGTGAGTCTATTAATGTAACTATTACTCTTATATTTTTATTGTCAAGTTCATCATTATCTGTTGGTATATCAAAATGCGAATTATTAGTTCCAATATTAACCCATTGATTTGAATTTTCTAATTCATTATACTGCCATTGATATGATTTTGATACAATAGTACCATCAGAGTCATTTAAATTAGAAATTATAGTATTAATTGTTGATCCAAACTCTCCATTGCCTTCTAAGGTTATTGTGCCTGTAGCATCTATATCAGTATTATTAATTTTAGATGTAGTATTTGATAATAAATATTCTACATTATTTGTAACTTTATTTACCAATAAAATTTTACATCTAATATAGTTATCAATAAAATCTCCAGTTGAAGGAATCGTCATAGATTTATTATCTTTAGAAATAATTTCATTATTATCATTACTTCTTGCATAAGATAATATATTATCTAGTTGTTGTAAAGAATAATTACTATCATTCATCATAGGTGTCCATATTATTTTATCTTTTGTAGTTTCCCAAATAAATTCAATATTGTAATCATTTATACTTGCATTATTATTTATATTTAACATAATTGAAATGGTAGATCCTTCTTCTGGTTTGCCGGTTATTATAGCATTACCCTTTGTAAATAAATCATAACTCACTATAATATTAGATATAGAACTTTCACTATAGATATTTTCACTATTAATAGTTATAACTTTTAAATATTGATTAACATATAAAGTTTCTTGAGAGATGGGAATAAGAAACGATGATACTTTATAGTTTGTATTTATATAATTCCAATTCGTTTTATTATAAGATCTATACCACATATATCTAACATTATCATTATTACTATCAATTTCATTATTATTATATAAAAGCTGTATAGTTTCTCCTATTTTAGTATTACTTGTTAGCGTATATGGATTTACTTCGGAGGTGTCTTCTGTAATATTATCTACTGCTGTGGAATTATTAGAAAAAAATATATTTTTATTGCCATATACGTCATACACTGATGCTTTTATTCTATAAATAAAACCTATCAGACTTTCATCTACTGGTATATTATAGTTTATATGATTTGAATATTCTATAACTGACCAGTCATTCTCAGTTGGTGTAGTATTTTCGGTTTTTTGCCATTCATATATTACAGTATTTGTAACACCTGTGTTTTTTTTACTTTTATACCAAGTTAGTGTTTTATTCGCTATACCATCTAAATCCGATATATTGTCATATACTTTAAATATACTACCTACACTATTAGATCCATTTATGTTAACAGTTCCTGTTGGTGCATTATCAATATTTTTAATTATATCGGTCATTGTTGACACATTTCTTAAAACAATTGTATAATTATTACGATATATCATTGATACTGCTATTTTTTTACCAACATCAGATGATCTAATAGTATATTTATTTGTTTTAATATTATTTAAAATTTTAGAATTGTGATTAGAATCAATACTCCACCAAAAATATTTATTATATTTGGAATATCTTTCATTATGTAAATCAATTAAATCTACAGATAAAGTAGATCCTTCTTTTGAATCTCCTATTATTTTCAACGTATTTAAAATTTTTTTATCAAAAATAGAGTTTACTGAAATTTGTTCATTATTATTATTTAAATAAGTAGTTGTTATTATTATTTGATATAGTTGTTCATGATCATTTATAAAAGATGTATCTACTATATGATCTTTTTTAATAATTTCATCATTATAAAAATTATTCCACTGAATATTGTTTAATATTTTTATATCTTTTTGTTCTTCTTCGGTTAAATAAGATAAAAGATAAGTATTTTTAGTATAATCAACGTTGCATATATTTAATATATCTTGAATTTCGCGAGAATTAATTATATTAATCGTAAATTTTCTAGAAATAGTTTCGCATGATTTTCCATTTATACATTTTGTTGCGGTAATAGTAATATTATATATAGGTTGATGATCATATGTAAATTTTTGTTTTGAATATAATATATTATCTACAATATAAAAATATGATGAATTACAGGAATATTGATAATAATATTTTCCATTTATAATATTTATACTAGAAATCTGAGTATCTTTATTTAAGTATTCGTATATATATGTATTACTTAACTCAATATATGGAGTAATATTAAATGATATATTGGGACCATTGTTAATATTATTGATTTTAGTATTATATGATGTTCTTTTTATTTTTACACTAGCATTTACTGAATTATTTTGTCCGTATTGATCATTACTATATACTGTTTTTTGACATTTTAATGTTCGTAATGTTCTTGAGTTATAATTTTCACTAGATATATTTTTACTGGAACTTCTTATAAAACAATTTGTAGACATTTAATACTAATATAGTTATAGTTTATATTTTTACAATAAATTCGTTATTAGCTCTTTTTCAGATATATTTATTTAATATGTAAAAAATCTAGTAAACCAAAAAAGTGTGCTTGTTGTAACTGCGAATAAACGCCAACTACTCCTCCCGCAAATAAAACATGTTTTAAATTTCCACTAATAATTATTTTTTCTGTAGTTGAAGAAAAAATATAAATTATTAATAAAAATATCATACACATAAACACCCATTCTAGATCATTATTTTCTAAATCTAATTGTTCTATTTTTTTTATATTTTCTGAAGAAAATATTTTATGATATGATAGATTTAAACAAGTGATACTGTATATTATTTTAACTATAAGTATTACAATTATATATAACGATAATAAAGAAAAGTTGAACTTCATATATTATCAAGTTATAAAAAAGTGAAAACCCTTGAGATTTAATTCCAATTCTATTTTTCATAAAGGTGAAAAAGGACATTTTTAAAATGTCTATTTGAGTTTTTCTAGAAATGAAATCCAAACTTAATCTCAAGGGTTTTCACTTTTAGACTAGAATGCTCTAAATTACAAATAAATAATTAATGGTTGTTACCATATTATTTTTATTCGTTTGTTCTTTTCAAATTTTTATATCATTATTATTTAGGAATATGTCAACAGAAAAAGTGCCAAAAAGTGCCAAAACGAGCCAAGAGTTTCATTGTGAAAAATGCAACTTTGTATGCAGTAAAAAAAGTAATTGGAATAGACATGTATTAACTGCAAAACATAAAAATCAACAGTTATCAACAAGTTGTCAACAAAAAGTGACAAAACAATTCGCATGTGAATGTGGTAAAGAATATAAAGAACGATCTGGTTTATGGAAACATACGAAAACCTGCAAATATCTAGAAGAGAAAAAAGAAGAAGAGAAAAAAGAAGAAGAGAAAAAAGAAGAAGAGAAAAAAGAAGAAGAGAAAAAGGAAGATATAGATTATAAAGAATTATTAATACAAGCAATGAAACAAATGTCAGAACAACAAAAAGTAATGTCAGAACAACAAAAACAAATAACAGAGATGATACCATTGATCGGAAATAATAATAATAATACTAATAATAAATTTAATCTTAATATTTTTCTTAATGAAACCTGCAAAGATGCATTAAACATTAATGATTTTATTGATTCGTTGCAATTACAACTGAATGATTTAGATAAAATGAATGAATTGGGATATGTAAACGGGTTAACTCGTATATTTTTGAATGGGTTAAATCAGCTAGACTTAACAAAACGACCTTTACATTGTAGTGATGCGAAGCGTGAAATATTATATGTAAAAGAAAACGATGAATGGGAAAAAGAAGAAAGTAAAACAAAGTTAAATCGTGCAATATCAAGTGTTGGACGAAAAACACTCAAACACTTTCCAGAATGGATGAAAACCCATCCAAATTGCAATGATAGTAATTCCCAAGAGAACGAGGAGTATCATTCATTAATAAAAAATACGATAACCCAAAATACAGAGGATAATAAGAATAAAGTAGCAAAAAATATCATAAAAGATGTAGTTATAGATAAATAAAATAATTAATTTATAATAAAAAGTACTATAAATTAATCTACAGGTTCAATATGAGGTGTATACTCGTCTTGTGTTTCTTTATTTTCTTCTTCTTTATTAATCACAATACCTTGTTTTGTGGTATAATAATTTAATAAATTCAAAAATAATGCTAGTTTTCTCTCGGGTTTACTATTATCAGAAGTTCTCATCATTTTAATGAACTCTTCAAATTCTAGTTTATTAGTTTCGTTTAGTTCAGATAGTAATGCTTTTTCAGAGAGATATAATAATAAATCTAATGTTCTCTCTGGTTCATGTAATTTAATAGGAAAAATATCAGTAGTTACCATATTTGCAAAAACACTATTAACCATATTTTTATCAACCATCTTGGAAAACATATCTAGAAAAATATTATTTGGTTGAGGTTGAGGTTGAGGTTGAGGTTGAGGTTGAGGTTGAGGTTGAGGTTGAGGTTGAGGTTGAGGTTGAGGTTGTTGTAAATTATTCAAAAAAGGATTATTTTGAAGCATATTTAAAAAGGGATTAGAATTAGCGTCTTGATTTAAATTTCCATTATTTTGAAGCATATTTAAAAAAGGATTAGAATTAACATCTTGATTTAAATTTCCATTATTGAAAAAATTAAAGGGTATATTATTATTGTTCATTTAAAATAAATAATGAAAATATATTAAGTAATTATACGATTTAATATATTATTTTTAAGACATAGTAATTTTAATAGCATAATTTTTAGATGTTTGATTTGATGGCGTATTTGTTGGGTTTATAGTTAATTGAAAAATAATAGAATCGCCCGATTCAAATAGAAAGTAATAAAGATTATTGGAGAATCCGCCATTATCTAGATCTCCTCCAACAAGAGTATATGTATTGCTAAATGTTATACCCGATGCTGTAAATGTCAATACATCACCTATAGCATAATTAGATCCAGCACTACTGAATTTAATACCAACTATTTCGCCTCCCAATATTGTAATAGATGATAGAATGCCACCGCTGCCATTACCTGTGCTAGAAAAAGCAATATTATCATTGCTGGTATAGGTACCATTTGTCTGTCCTGATACAATATTGGATAGATCTCCTACAAGATTAGAAAGTATATTATCTACGTGATATATTTTACCACTATTTGATGAAAGACGGCTACTAGAGCTTGAATCTGCTTCTAAAAGTGTTTTTAAATTTCTACATATATTATTTACACTAGTATTAGAATCAGTTAATCCATTTGCATTGTTTAAATTTTCTTTTAATTTATATACTAGATTATTTTCATTGTCATTAGTATCAATAAGTAGATTATCAAGTTCAGTATTAATAGTTTCAATATTAGAATATAAGCTAGTTTTATTTTCTAAACCGTGAATTTGTTTTACCCATGTGCGAATAACATTGTCTGCAATTGTTTGGTCAGTTTCTTCAGGTTCAATAGTAATATTTGTAGAAGTTAAATTTTTTGTAGCAAAATTTTTATTATTATCATTATTATCTAGTATTGGAAGTTGAGAAGAATATGTTCTATATATATTTGTACCAAATGCAAATATTTTATTCCATTCATTTTTATTCATAGTTATATCTAATGTAGGTAAAGATGAAAGACTCATAATATTATATTATATATAATATTATGATTAATTTAATAATTTAAGCCATTGTTACTTTAATGTTATAGTTTTTAGAATCTTGGTTTGCTGGACTGCCTGTTGGTACTATTGTGCACTGGAATGAAAGTGTATCATTGGCTTCAAATAAAAAGTTAAAAAGAGTTTTATTTAATTTACCATCATTATCAATATCAGTTGCTGCTATTGTATAAGCATTATCAAATGCAACACTAGAGTTTGTTGAAGCTATATCGGTAGTAAATGTAAGTGTATTACCTACAACGAAATCAGCCCCAACATTAGAAAATTTTATACCTGCTACTTTAGTTCCACGAACAGTTATTTCACTTACTACAACATCAGTACCAACACTACCTGCACCATTTTCTCCGATGGCTACAGAAAATGTTTTACCTGCATTACCACTACCACCAGTACTATATACACCATCAGTAAGAGATCCACTAACTAAATTATCTAATCTACCAGGAAGATGGGAAAGTATATTATTTGCGTGGTATATATCTGTAGCGCTATTATCTGTTAATCTAGTTGGATCATTTGCTAAACATATAAGTTTAAGTTGACGAGATAAATTAACATCTGTAGTAGTACTATCAGTCAGACCATCATTATCAGTTTGACCATTTGTATTAGTTGCAACATCAATTTTTGCTTTTAATTTAGTTACAAAATCACTTCCTCCAGTATCTGTTAGTAAACCATCAATTTGAGAATTTACAGTAGAAATATTTGAGTATAAACCATCTTGACCTCTTAGGTTATGAATTCCAAAAAGAAAAGAACGAATTACATCATCTGCAATAGTTTGAGTAGTTTCTTCTGGTTCTTGAAGTTTAACACCATCACTTGCAATAGATGCTGCACCAGTTCCAGGATCTGTTATATCTTTTGTAGCGAGTGTTGATCCAGATATAAATCCACCGGCACTATTTAAATCTCCTGCAACAACAGTATAAGCACCTAAAGCACCACCACCATTTAATTCAGTACAAGTAATAGTGATAGTATTACCAGCAAGATAACCAGAACCGGATGTACTAAATATTACGCTAGTAACTGCATTACCAGTAACAGTAATAGATGATATTACACCACCAGTACCATTAGCATTAGCACCACTACCAGCTTCATCAGTAAATGAAATACCAGAGGTATGTGTTCCGTTAGCTAGAGTGTTTCCACCACTAGCTGTAATACTATTCAAATTACCAGAAAGAGTAATTGAATGTTTTAATTCTGGTAATTCAGATGAATATGTACGATAGATATTTTCACCAATAGAAAAAATTCCGTTCCATAAGCTTGCATTCATAGTTAAGTTAAGTACAGGGCCTGTACTTTCAGTTGCAGTACCATTTTCAATACCTTGTGTTGCTAGATTGGTTGTTTGTGTAACGCTTTCATTTAATCCAGATAATACAAAATTTACCATATTTATAATATATATAAATAAATTTTAATGGTACAATAATTTTATTTTAATAAAATTATTATATTTAGTTACCTAAAGATGAAGAATCACCTAAAGATGAAGAATCACCTAAAGATGAAGAATCACCTAAAGATGATGAATCGTTTAAAGATGATGAATCGTTTAAAGATGATGAATCGTTTAAAGATGATGAATCGTTTAAAGATGATGAATCGTTTAAAGATAACGATAGAATAATTGTTTGTAATTTTTCTGAATCATAAATACCATTAGATGGAATACCATAAAGCTGAATATATTTTTCATATTCTGGTTTAATTTGAAAACTATCAGTTAATGTAATAGTTTCACTTAAAATAAAGAAAGTAGTGTTTAAATTATTATAATTTTTATCAATATACTCCTTTAATAATGTTGTATTTTGTAAAATTTTACTAAATGATTGTAACTTATTATTCTTAATAGTTAATTTTTTATTTTTTTTAGACAATTGAATAGATTTATTTAATCCATCAATAATTTTAAATATAAATGAACGATATTGATCAAATAATTGATTTGTATTAGTATAATTATCTAATGATTCCTGTGAAATAGTAAATAATGTATCTGAAATTATTTTTTGTCCAATTTCGTTTTGTTCTTCTTCATTAAATGATTCATTTAGTTCATTAAAGTTACCATCTTTAAAATATGTAATATATAAATTAAGACTATCTAAAATATGTTGTTTTAATAGATCAAATTGAATTATTTGTTTTTTATATTTATTAAAAGGATTAATATCATTATTTGATATTTTTTCTAAAAATAGTTTTATATTTTCATTTATAAGAAAAAGAGTATTTTCTATGCTCGTTTCTTCTTCATTATTATTATTTATAATAGGGTAAGTATTGCCAGATAGAAATATATATTCGTCTGTATCATTATCCATTTCATTTACTAATTGAAAAAATGTATTATATATATTTTTTACAAGAACGTTATGTGAAAAACTATTATTTGTTAAAGATGAATCATATAAATATTTCATGATTATATCTAAAGAATTTTCTATTACACTGTATGTGATTTCATTTCCACTATATAATTCTTCAATAGAATCAGTTATTATTTTAAAATATTTATTAATTGTCCCAGACTGAGATGTATTAGAATTAATGTTTAATGTATCATCCTGTGTAATAGTATTACTATATTGTGGTTGTTGTTGAAAAACGGTATTACTTGATTTATTAGTTTGATTTTTAAATAATGTATTAACCATTATAAGTTATTTATATATTTTTTTAAATAACAAGAGTTTATATATGAATACATATGACTTAGATATAAATAATTACGACGAAGAAGAACTATGTAATTTTTTATGTATAGAAGATTCTTTAGATAACGTTTCTTCGTCATCTATTATTAAATATACTCAAAACTTCAAAAAAATGATTGATTCAAAAGAATTATCAGATAAAGAAAAAAATGATTTTTTTGAATTTATTGAAGAATCAACCAAAAAACTGTTAAACTTTGTAAAAAAAAGATCACCGATTCAGCTTCCGCCAACAAATTTTGATATTATACAAAGCAAAAATCAGTTAAGTGGTGCAAATCATGCAGTAACAACAAATAAAGTAGTACCAGTTGTGAATACATATGTGAATCCTTTTCCAGACGGAGTAATAAATCCTTTGGAAAGACGTCATTTTACCAAAGTGATTACAGTAGATAGTATGTTTCGTTCAAATTATGATTCTTCATCATCTAATAATTTTCAATGGTCATTGCATCAAAGTGAAAATAGAATTGTATCCATGAAATTAGTATCAGTAGAATTACCAATTATGTGGTATGATATATCAGATAAATTGGGAAATAATGTATTTCATATCCGTGTATATAATGTTAAAGATAGTCAAGATACTACACATACTATTAAAATTCCTTCTGGTCATTATGGAAATATAGATTTTACAAATATATTAAATAATATTTTTGTAAATACAGGTGGAGGATTAGAGAATTTAATAGTTGCAGTAAATAGTATAACATCAAAAACAGTAATACGTATAAGACATATAAGTGATCCTGGTAGTATATCACCATATGATATGACTTCTCCAACATATTCACCTTTATTTTTTTATGAGTTAATATTTGATTATGATATTACAAATAACAATAAAAAAGAGGCTAATTTTAATTTAAGAAAATCATTAGGTTGGTATATGGGATTTCGCAAAACAAGATATATAGTGAAACGTGATAATATATTAATTGATTATATAACAAATTCTGACGGAAAAAGGAATTATGAAGGATATATATCAAGTGAATCATCCTTTGGTTCAGGAAAAGGACATTATATTTATATTGAAGTAAATGATTATAATAAAAATACAATTACTCAAACAATATCTAGTAATGTTGGTGATGTTTTTATAGGAAATGATATTCTTGGACGTATTTCAATAGAAAATTCTTCTAATGAAATTATGATTAATCAAAGTGATAAAATATTTCGCCAACGTGATTATCTTGGACCTGTCACTATTCGTAAACTGAATATTCGTTTATTGAATAGATTTGGAGATCCAATAGATATAAATAATAATGATTTTTCTATGGCATTAGAATTAAAAGTATTGTATTAATAATAATTACATTATAGACCTCCATTTTTAATAATTCTTTTAATATATTCATCATATTCATCTTCAAATTCAACAACTGATATTGGAACATTTGTTTTATTATATTTAGGTTTATTTTTAGTACTTTGTATATTTACATTCGTTTTAATCTTAGGAATTATTTCAATATTTCCTTTAAATTTGATTACAATGGATGCCATGTTTTTAAACATTATTCTTTTAGTTTATGTAAAAATATTCTAATATTTCAATTTTTATTAAATATAAGTTTTTTATTGATTCTAATCAATCGGTTCTGGTTCTATAGATTTATACTTATCTCCACCTTCTGCGTTTTTATATTCTCCCCACGATTGTGCATTTATCCATCCTTCCTTAGGTCCAGCATAATATTGAACATCAAACTTAGCACCATCAGTACTGCCATGAGCTTTAAGTCTCCATTTATAATTACGATTACCTGTATTAAATGTTAATATTGCATCTGAATTATCATTCCCGCTATTAATGACATTTGGATGCCCAAATTCAGGAAAATTATTAGGCATGACATGTTTTGCATAACCATTTACATTGCCTTCTAGATTACCAATTACGTGTCCTGAAATAGTTAAATCGCCATTAATATGTGCACTATTGGAACCAATATATGAATATGTATTACGAGTTACTACCTTTTTATTATTATTTCTATAACTGTATGCTAAATATAGTTTCATATTATTTAATATATATTCATATTAAATAATATTCAAGAAATTTAATTACAGAAAAATAAATATCATTTTTGGAACGGTTGTAAACAACCTATAAACACGAAGTGTTGTTCCAAAAATGATATTTATTTTTCTATCTTTTTTAGATGTTTATGTTTTTTGGAGAGAAAATAATAATTTAAATCCATATTGTAGAGATAATGTAAATAAATATATAAAAAATAATAATTAACACGATAATATCATAATAAATGTTTAAATCTTAACAATTATGTTGTAAAGTACAGATTTTTACAATAATACTTTACAATCTATTATAAAGTACAGATTTTTACAATACTACTTTATAAAATATATAATATATATTTATATAATTTAAAATTAAGAAAAATATATAAACTTAACAAAAACTAAATTTAAACTAGAATAAGTAAGAAAAATAAATAAACTTGAAAAATATATACATAATTTTAAGTTTTTAATTAGAT
>Ga0206129_10001395_pt1 | contig 32808 bp, 32 predicted proteins | sample Helgoland_Spring_8_FD_148616 | JGI IMG/M metagenome (GOLD analysis project Ga0206129, IMG submission 148616) | Pelagic subsurface seawater microbial communities from Kabeltonne, Helgoland, North Sea - Helgoland_Spring_Bloom_20160502_2 | ecosystem: Environmental > Aquatic > Marine > Epipelagic ...
AGAGTAGGAAAGTAAGTAGAAAGAAGAGTAGGAAAGTAAGTAGAAAGAAGAGTAGGAAAGTAAGTAGAAAGAAGAGTAGGAAAGTAAGTAGAAAGAAGAGTAGGAAAGTAAGTAGAAAGAAGAGTAGGAAAGTAAGTAGAAAGAAGAGTAGAAAAAGGATTTGCAAATATGGTCGAAATCCAATTACAGGAAAATGTAATAAAAAACCAAGGTCTGTTGTGATTAACCCGACAGTGGGATTTAGCCTGCTGTCATCGGTAAAGGGGCAAAACTCTCAGTTTGACAACCTTATAAAAAAACAGTTTATTAAAGCATTAACAGACGGTGGTTTCCATTCATTATTTAATAAGGGTAAGAAGCCTAACGCATTAACATTTATTCCAACTATTCCTCTAACCACTTCTACTAATCAACATACACATGAATCAATACAACTTCTAACTACATATGGGGTTGCATTTGATAAAACTACAATTACAAAGTTGATAACAGATGGATTTGGGTTTTTCGATTATTTAGATAACAAATACGGGTCTAATAAGAATTTAACTATACCTTACGATATTAAATTAGACGAGGTTACACTGATGCCAACAACCGACCTTAGCAAATGTCGAGGTACATATATCGATTTAGAAGAATTCGTATCATTTTCTGACCCAAGCGCTGCTAAAGATGTATTTTCCACGTCAAGTGGGCAATGTTTTAGTAAGCAGTACATGTTTGACTACTGGAATAAAACAAACTTGACAGCTGATGATAACTCATCCAGAAGAGTGACTCCCTCACTACCAAAAGATCCATTTACAGGGATGTTATTTCCACCAACAGTATTGGTAGAATTATTAGCATCTCGACCCAAAAATATCATAGATCCGTTGCAGACGCTTGTAAATGTGTGTGGTGATAAAACCAGTGGTATTTACACCACTGGTCCATATCTGGATCTTTACAAGTTTGAAATTATTAAAAAAGATGCTATTAACTTCTTCAATATGCTACCAAATACTGAAGCAACTATTCCCTATGCTGACACGGGTCGGGTGGTGTATAGAGGTTTATCTCAGAATCAAATCCTAGATCGCACCGGAATGAGAGCCGAAATTATGGGTAGTGTTATTGGGAATTTAAAATTATTAATTAGAGATAGTATTATTGCTTATTTCCTGGATAGAATATATATTCAGCATTTGCCAGACATTAACTCACCGAGAGGTATTAAAAAATACAATGATGTAGCACCCGCAAGTCTCGACTGTACTGTGTTTTCATCGTGTTTTATAACTTCTTATCTCACGGCATCGCGTAGAAATATTATTTATAAAAAAACAGGAAGTAATTTTACCGGGGTAACCTCACCGTGGAATAAACAAATTCCCCCGGGTGTAAAATTGTATGCATATAAACGATTCAGTAATTTAGTAAGGTTTAATAACTTCTCCATGATATCTTCAAATTTATTTTTTACTGCTAACTTAGGATTGTCTTTATCAACTTTAAAACAATCAAGTATTATAGCCAATAAAATATGGTCAACAAAAAATGATATAGACTCTAATACATTTTTAGGCTACGAGTGGGTTGATTCTGATAAAAATACACCATGCGAGCCTGTTCAAACCAAAAATATAAACACGACTGATCCATGTCGAACATGTATCAGAAATATTGGCACTGGTGGTGCATGTGGAAATTCTCTTAAAATTTCCCCCTGTAATAAAAGTATGAAAATATTTTCTTCCTCTATTATTGAAATTAGATAGGTTATTGAAATAACAGGAAGAATAAGTATATATTTTTAATATAGTATTAAAAATATTGGATTTTTTATTAATATAAATGCCTTGTAGACACTGTAATTCCACAAATCACCCATCTTATTTTTGTCCGAGTAAGCCAAAGATAACCCCACGAGAGTATACCTTGAACTCTACACCCGCTAGTTTAGCCCCGAAAGACTTTATAAACTACGCCAATTATTATTTTGTTTCCATGGGAGAAGGTGTAGGGTTTAGAAGAGACCAGTATCCGTCGCTTATTGTCGGTACATCCGGATTGAACAGTTGTTTGGGAATGTTGATTTCAGGACCTGATGGCTTCTTCATGACCCATATCCCATGTGATGTTGGACAAGCACTTAACGCCGAGTTAGAAAAAATACTATTCAGTGTAAAGATATTATTCAGTAATCCGCGACTGACCTGGGGCTCCTTTCCAACCCATGATATCAAATTGTCCTTGGTGAGAGCAGAAGACGTTGGCACTATCGGAGTTGAAGAACCACTGTATTTAGCCACGAGCAAATATCTTAACTTAGTCAATTGTCCATTTACCAAGTATCGGAATCCTAGATTTTACTATGACCATCAGAAAGACCAGATATTTACATGGCGCACCACCTTATTCCCACATCTCCTGAATGGTAGAACTGGTGATACACATGATTCTGTCCTCGCGTTTGAAAATAGTAAGGACGAGGTAATACCAGCTGTATTGATGATTGGAAATACTGTTATAGAATTCTAAATTTTCACGAAAATCACCATTGTAAAGTAAGAAAGCAAATGAAAATAATGTGGTCGGTAAATTACAGGAATAAGTTTTGGATTTAAATGTTAAACTTTTCGGTATAACGTTTATTTTATTCGACGACAACTAATCGTTTTCATCTCTCTAGGTATCCGACCCATGTTCTTCTATTCCATTTTTAACGTCTGGTAGTCTTTTTCACTATGAATTTTTCTAACCAACCATAATACAGTTTTGTGTGATGTGTAGTCCCAATCCTTACTCTTATTTACACTGGACACCATCTGATGTTTCGCACTCGTCCTTGCAACCAGAAAAAGCTCCTGTAATGTTAACCCAACTTTTTGCATCATGACGTAAAACATCCATCCAATTGTTACAAGTCGCAGCGGGCCACGTGTAAGAAGCGTATTTGCAGCATTGCTTTTCCGTGTTATAAGTATCGTCCGAAGTATCACAAGGCGTGCCATCGTAAGATCCACCCGGATTCATATCACAATATTTTTGAAAATTAGTAGCTAGCACACATTCACTGGCTTCAGAATTCCACACGGCTGCGCATGGTTTTGTCATACATGTGCACTGGCTACTATCTGTGTCAAATTGAGAGCCGCTGTTGTACCCATAAAGTTTTTTACATTCATTATCTTTCGTACTACATTCCGCAGCAGTGTAGGTGTGTTGACACATCCCATTATCATTACAATGGTCTGTGACCATTCCAAGTAAATCTTTTTTACCACAATCAGAGTCTTTTTCACAAGCAAGTTCATCGCACAAAACTTCACAAGCTTGCTCAGAGTAGAAAAAAGCAGTCTCGCAAACTTCTCCCGGCCCCAGTTCTGATCCCGGGACAGCCCAACACATTGCATCTAACACTTTCTCAGATACCGCGCAAGAATCTTTACAATCAGCAACAGATGGACTTTCGGATGTGTCCTCGAAAGATTTCTCCACGCTTTGTTGTCCTCCAGGTGGAGACCCTTTCGCGGACTTATAAGTCTCTTTAACTAATTGACTTACGCCAAGTAATACAAGGGCTACAAAGACTGATATCATACATAAACAGTTCTTTTTAATATTGTCTTTTTTTGTGTTCATTTTGACTACACCGCAAACCAATGACACTCCTAGAAAAGAGAGCGCTACTATTGATATAATCCCACATTTTTTCATTTATATATATATATAAATGAAAATTAATAAGATTCAACCCTTATTAATTTGCTTGTATCATTCACCCAATACAAAACCTTCTATGGTTTTACACCTACAAAATTATAATTATATAAATGGAATAAATGATAAAATAATTTCAATACACTCCATTGGTATTTTTTTCCTTGTAATATTCATTGTAGCAGTCACTTCATCCAATCCAACCAAGTATTTTTTTCTGCCATATCTTAAATTTGGATTATCTGCAAATGAGCTGAAATACACACTTTCTTCACCTTCTTTTTTACCGTAATGGACTTTGTCTAATAATCTTTGTCGTTTGTGTGAAAATATAGGTCTGAATATATCAGGATTTTTTAACAAATGATATCCGACGCACAGTTCATTATGAGTTTGCCAAAACGCATCGCCAGATAAAACCTTTGGGTGATTCCTTTGAAAGGTTATAGAATACGGACATGAAAAACACACGGGTTTAATATTTTTTTCCTTGATCATTGTGAATTGGTTATCATCCCAATTATACTTGAGATATATTTTACGATATAGTGTTGAATTCATTTTGATAATAACTATAATTACTGATTTTTATTTCAATTTTATATCCAGTCTCTGATATTACATCGTCAACCAGCGCCGTCCGAAGATTTAAAAGAAGGGTTAGGCAACTTTTGGAATATTTTCTATCAAACACCCTTGCTCGGACCTCGTTCCATCGGCGTTAAATACCGTACACCCAATTGTGTAAACAGATCCTTTTCTGATTTGAAACCACCTGGTCTGATTCTAACCCCTGTACTTTTACCATTACTACCACGTACAAACAATCCATTCTGACTGAGTATAGCACCATGTTTCAATACCTTCCCCGAACTGTCCACCTTCAATTCGTTGGCCTTCAACCGCATCATACGGTTCAGGGTATCATTACCCGTGAAGTGAGTAAGAGATGGTATCCACTTTTCATTATCGGTAAATAGAATATCGATACGAAAGATGAAATCTTTCATTCCCGGACATCGCCCCAGACCTTTAAAATCACTCTGTCCGGTGGTCAGTGTATCAAAGATAACACCCCAGTCTTTTAGTAGCGTGACAAATTGTGCAAGTGTAAACTTGGTACTTTTAATAATAATATCAATGTCTCCACTGGTCTCAGAACCCCGGCGGTAACTACCAGCAAAGACCATATCGTACCCAGTTGTACCATATGTCTTTTTTAACAAATGTCGAGTCGTTTCCTCAAAAATCTTAATAAATGTTCTTGGTAGCCTCTTCAACTTTTTATGGTAAAACAGCATTTTCCGCTGATTTTTAGTAAGTTTGGTCGTCTTTCCATTTGGTGTAGTAATAGTTATGGGGCCCTCTGATTTCTGTTTCTTTCCGCTCTTCTTACTCTCTTTCACTGCTTTTTCCAATGAGGCAACGGTTGTGAAACCGTATTTTTCCACTAATTCGGTCGCGGATTTTAAACCAATATAAGATATTTTGGACAGTGCATCAATCGCATTGTCTGTTTTCGTTTTAGGTTTTATTTTTCCCTCTGCTATTTTTTTATCTATTAATTTATTGTTTTTGGCGAGGAGATACTCATCTATAACACCAGTGGAAAGATACTGTGTAATCTTCTTCCCGATACCTTTCCCGATACCTTTGATTTTTGACACAGTATAGTCCTCCAATCTAATTTTTCGTTGGTTTTTAGCAGAGAAATCGCTGAGCCCCTTCACTGCTTTCGAATACGTTATACCGTATGGAAAATATTCCCCATGCTTAGTATAATATCTAGAAATAAACATTAATTGACTACATAATTCGTCATTATATTCACAGCCTTGCATTTTATATTTAAGAGTAGGAAATTATTGAAAAAATGAATCAATCAATGTTTAGTTCAAATGGTATTGGGGGCGCCCCCAGCGGGTTCTTCGGTAATCGGCGTCAGGGTGGGATGAATCTGGGTAATGTAATTGTTAACAACAACCCGGCACAGCGTCACATTCTCACAGGTCTGACATTCGGAGAAGCTACAGCAGCAGAGGCAACGTTAGCGGCTCCCCCGACGGCTCCACTCCAACCATCTCAAGCACCCATAGTACAGGCATCACAGCAGGTACAACTGGTAACAAATATCGCAGTAGATGGTCCAGATTTGGAGGAATTATTAACTATCCACGAGCTAGTTATCAAATATAAAAAAGGCGACTCGGTAGTACCACGCCTGAAAAAGAACTTGAAAGAAGGAAAGTTCCACAAATTAGTTAAATTCCGTTCCGACAAAAAGTTAGAGTGGAGTCCGCAGTTTTACTTGGACGGTGATTTAACCCATATCAGAGGCTACATGAATACTGAATTACTCCGAATAAATATTCTAGACCAACTCGACGCCTGGAAGGAAGACGAGGAATCCAGTGGTTTCGACGATAAAACTGATAGCGAGGAGGAGAGTGAGGAGGAAGCCGAGGAAGCCGAGGAAGTTGAGGAAGCGGAAGTTGAGGAAGCCGAGGAAGCCGAGGAAGCCGAGGAAGTTGAGGAAGCGGAAGCCGAGGAAGTTGAGGAAGTTGAGGAAGTTGAGGAAGTTGAGGAAGTTGAGGAAGTTGAGGAAGTTGAGGACGTGGTCGTGGAAGACAGTCAGGAGGAAGCGGGGGATATTTAGATTTTTCGTTTGAAAAATGACAATAATAGAAAAACGAGTTTGGGCTTAAATTTATATTTATTAAAATATAAATTTCGTTCTCTACTTAATAATTATCGTAATTATCATAATCTTTATGTTCCAAGTCATTCTTCTCTTTCAGCCGTCTAAAATTATTCATTCTTCTACCGCGACGAGTGTCGAATACTACATTCATCCAGCCATCATTTTGCTCCTCGACCAGATTAAATGATTGACAAGTACTGTTATATACGGTTCTAGGCGGTAAGGCGCCTCTTTCAATTCTTTCAGCATGTTCGGATGTAATTTGATATGTTGACATTTTTATTAAAATATAAATATAAATATAAATTCAATTTAGATTTATATTTAAAAAATAATATGTATCCAAAAATGTCTGATTATATTCAAAATTTACCGTCGGACCAAATTTCATCAACTCAGCCAGAATTAAAAATCGCGGACTATCTCTTTGAAAAGGATGGGTCGCAGCAAAAATTAGGAGGTCTCATGACTGAATTTAAAAGCGCTGTCTTCGTCGGTGGTCTCTTCATCGTGTTGTCACTACCAGCATTGGATGCATTAATATCTCATCTAATACCTCTAGCAAATAATACCGTCGTTCTAATGATTTTAAAAGCAATTTTTTTTATGATTGCATACTACCTCGTGGAAAACTTTTGGTTCATCCGAAAAAAAGAATAAGTTATTCGCTGGGTATTTTCCGCAACCAGAAAAACCAGAGGGCACCAGAGCCAACAATAGCAATTATAGCCGGAATTAGAAGAAGTAATCCGATTTTAGTTGAGCCCTTTTCATCCTTTACAAAGCCTGGGGACCATACCCAAAGGGCAACTAGGAAGACGACAAATATGACTGCTAGATAAACGAGGGGATTCTTCAACATTTTCTTAAAGTCAAAGCTGTTTGGTGCTTTACCAGCGATAACATTGTTTACTTGTGATTCTAAATCGTCGTATCGGGATATACCATTTAGGTATGGATCTTTTTCGTGAGTATTCATATTTATTGTTATTTATTTTGTATAAATAACAATTGTTTTTTTGTTGTTATTTATCTCCAGTGGTGTGGGACTGGAGATACCCTGTGAAGATGTATATCCTCATTATATATAATTCTCCACCAGGATATACACTCCGATATACAGTCATTGAAATAAAAGTTATAAAGTTTTTTTTTGACTGCTTCATTAAATTGCTTCTTTTCAAGTAGAGGCGCACCTGGTCCTGCCAAATATGTAAATAGTGAATCTAAAATTTCTAGTTTATCCCGCTTTCCCTTGGTTATACCTACTTGTTTTATATATTCTGACACTTTTTGTTGAATTCTTTTAAGTTCTAGTTTATCATCTGTAGGTTCTAATTCCATTTTCTCAATTATTTTTATTAATTATTTTTTCAGTTTCTATAATAAAATGAAAAAATCTTGTATAGTTCCAGCAACCTTAACATTTATCGGTATCGCACTGTCAGCGGCCGGTATTATCATGACTGCTTACGGTATCAAACAGGCAGACCCCGATACCTCCATTACAAAAGATATGCCGACCCCTCTTAATACATTAACCATCGTTGGGTACACACTCAGTTCTGTAGGAAGCATGGTATTCTTAATATGTGGTATCATTTGGATTATCTGCGCCGCGGGTAAGAAATAAGTATGTGTAAATTTATATCGTATGGTTAATTAAATCCATAGTATTTTTTATTAAATTTGTTTAATAAAAATATTTTAGTTTTGTACAGCACTCCACACCGCTGATCGGGACAGAATATCATCACTTTTGGCGATAGCTTCTTGGAATTCGGTGGTACCAGTTACATCTGGTGGCAATCCCCAGGTGCCTTGAAGGACACCATGAAGTTGTGTTTCAGCGAGTTGTCTCAATGCTAAGAAACGGTTTAGGGTCTGGATATTCTTTTTCTGATTGGAAAGTTCCTTCAAGTCATGCTCCGCGAAGGAACCTAGTACTGTCATGTACATCTTGACGATTTTGGCCACCATTCTATAATGGTTATTGGCGCGCTCCTCGACACCCATATCTTCAGGACCAGTAAAGGCGCTGGCAATTATCATTACCTGCTTCTTCAAAAAGTTTTTGGCGAATATAAATTCCGGATTTTTCTCGATATCTGTTTTAGCTATTTTCTGCATTTTATTCCTTTCATGTTTATGTTTAAGTAGTTAGCTATTTCCTGATATACTTTATCATCCGGGAACTGTTTCAAGTTTAGTTGAACAATGAACTTTGTCAGTTTGAGAAATGTAAGTTTGAGATAATCGGACGGATAGTGGTGGAGTGTTTTAGCGACACCAAGCATTTTCTGTGGGTCGGCGAAGATGTCCACATGAAGGGGGAGGTGAACACTGTTGTCGACGGCTCTAAGCCGCTTGTCCTCTACGCGAAAACCCAATGCAATAATTAAATCACACGGCCACAATTGTTCCAAGATACCTTTGTCGGAGTACAATATTTCTGTGTACTTTTTCGCATTTGTGGTAAACCGCCTCATCTCATTCACGGTTGTAAATGGTGGACAGTATTTTACATCCTTCTGTAGAAAGCCCATCATGCGAAAGAGAAAACTAAGGGTAGGTTTACTTACTTGGTTGGTAAGAAGAATATTGACACATGAGATGATGAAAGTAACTGTGTCCTGGATAGTAGAGGTTGAGAAGGGTTTGACACAGGAGTCGTAGCACAACTCGTTGAATACTGCATTCGACTTGCCGAAATCCACCAAGACTACTTTGAAATTGGACTCGGAACGCCATACACCGTGTTGAGTATGGTACGCACGACGACCACTCTCCTGTTTCAAGATAATGTTCCACGGAAACACGTCGTGGTGGCACAATTTGGAATGTTCTAAACTAGTGTGAAGAATACCCATCACTTGCTTCACGATGTCTTGAAACACCGGTAGTGAAAACCGGTCGGATACCAAATAGTCCGACAACATCTCACCTGGTACGTAGTCCCAGTACGTGTAGGTATCGTCGACACCCTTGAACTTGGCGAACTGGTCGGTATGCGGCAACTGGTTGATGACATTGTGAGCAATAAAGGCCTCGTGGACAAACTCCGCGGTCTTTTCCTTAATTACCGACTTTCTCACTATATTTGTCGCCGGATTCTTTTCCACAAGGGTGGATTTACTCTTCCACACTTGTATCCATTCCACCTCTTCCACCTCTTCCACCTCTTCCACCTCTTCCACCTCTTCCTTGGATTTTCTCAATGTATTAATCACCTTCAATTCCAATGAATGCATAATAGTTTCTACGGAGACAACACTGTATTTGTAATCACCAACCACACTTTTCGCATCCACAATGCTTTTCTGGAGAAAGTCTAGAATACTGTCCTCAGATAGATACTGCTGATAGAATGATTTAGCATTCTGCGCAATTTGCTCACACTTCTCTGGATTGCTACAGCACCAGTCCATCTGTTCCACCAAATTACTTAAATCTGACTTGACGGAAACGTAGTGAACTCCCGCTACTAAATGTGGAAAGAACCAGAGTGAATACTCACTCTCCACGATAAGAACAACAGAGTTCATCGCCAACTCCAATGATAGACGAAAGGCACACGAGTGACCTGGTACATGAATAAGATACTTGTACTCACTCTGCTCCTCGGCAGTGAGTGATGGTAAAAGTGGGATGGTGTCAGTAATCTCCTTCGAGATTATTTCCATAGTAAAACCATCTACTCCTATATTTACACGTGGACGCAAATTCCAGGATGTAATACCTGCATCCAGACGAGTGTCCGTCAATGTCGACAGCTTCAACCGTGGATTGGTCTCGGGTGTAACACCGCGTCCAGTCGACGTACCTCGAAAGACAAAGAAGTCCTTTTTGCTGTTCCAGTCGGTTTCCTTCTTAAAGTCCGGGTATTCTTTGTCGAGACGATTCACATAGGACGAATTAAATGCAATGGAGTAATTTTGATAGGCAATACGTGACCAGTCATCCCACGTTGGTATTGCCATATCGGTAAACTCGTTATGTGAACACATGGAGAATACTGGAAGCACCTCGGTTGGTGTCGTAACTTGGACGCGATGACTATATGGGTGTTCACCATCGTCCCGCATTAATGGAAAGTCGCGTCGATTCAAAAACAACTCAATATCGGGGATGTCCCGCTTCTTCAACAGTGTAGTAAACATATGTTTCAAACACGAGACATTGGAGTCCCCCTCAATCACTGGATACTCATTACGCACCAGAAAATTATTACCAATCCAGTTTCGACGGTTGCCATTTACTCGGTTGGGATTAAAGCGACGACCGGAACGCGTCTGACAATCACGATACAAGTTGTTCACTTCACCGGTTGTCATCTTTAGGGTGTCTCCCCACTTGTTGTCAAAATTGTTCTTACTAAAAGGTAAGAACACCTCTAATTTCCCATCTTTTATTTTGACAAAGATACCCTTTTTCACGGTGTGGAAGTGGTAGCGGAAATTTTGACTGACAGCACATGGACCAACACTACCGGGTAATTTACTTGCGGTAAAGTGGTCCTTCCAGACATTGTCTTCGTGAACTGCTACTTTATCCATGTTCTTACCATTTTTCTGAGAGATGTGTTGGAAGAATTGTTCCTCGTCTCCGGCGGTGTAATTCACTTGTTGATAATTTCTGTAACGCGGGTTCGTTTGACTGCGTGTTGAGGCAGTTGATTTAGATTTGGTGGAATAGTATTCTTTTTGTTTAATATATTTTCGGGTAGTTGACATTATATTTAATAATTCTATTATGAATTATTAAATTTCAGTTTCGCCGTGTAGAAGTTTGTTTTCGAGGCGTACACGTTTTAGTCCAGAATTTTTGACGCTTATCGTTGCACTTCCGACTGATCATCACGGGATGAAAATTTCTCCTCCTCCCCCATCAACTGACTCATCGCTAGTAATATAATGGCTAACACGACAGACGTACCACACACAGAAGTACAATGATTCTTCGCCTTGTCTCCCTTCTTCATTGCCATTTTTGCTAACCCACAGATTAAACACAGCCCTAATGTGAAGAGTGCTACGATTGATAAAATTTCTTTCGTTTTCATATTTTTTATTTAGTAAAATATAAATTTCAATTTTTAAACGCTACCAAATCGATGAGATAAATTCTTTTGCGACACATTGGACATGTTTGTTGCGGTGATGATTTAATCCATTGTACCAGCGCCGACCGGTAGTAGCGATGCTTACACGGTAGTGTGATTGTGTAAGGCACTCCAAATCTATTCTTTCCAGGACGCAGTCGTACATGCGTGATTGCGCATATTGCGTCTTTACCCCATTTCTTGTTCCAAAACGGTGCCATTTTTATAGAATATGTTTATTCTATAAAAGGATGAATTATTTTTTATTGTGTTGATATCATAAATGTTTATGCTATCTAATTGTTGCTTAAAGAATTCTCTTTTTTTATTCTTCACACTGTATTATCCACATAAAAACATTATGACTATCACAATACTTACTGCTCTCAAAAACCGAAAACTAGCAATCATTTCCGAAACTTTACTATTATATTCTTTATAATGGACATTCATCTCGTCAGTAGGCATCGCACTAATAATCATACTTCGTTTACATGAACCATCATCATTTTTCTCAAACACAAGCGTGGAATCAAATGAAAAAGTTTTGAATTTAATACCATTTTCTGTTAAAAAGTCAGATGTTCTTTCCAACTTAAAACGATTTCTTGCATCTGACACAAAGATAAGTTTCCAATTAATTGGGAAAATTCGTCTTTGAACATGAATCGTGCAAAAAGGTATTTTTCCAGTGTCTTGACAAAATGTTTTTCCATCCCCAAATTCAAAGTCTAACGACTTTCCAGGCTTGGGGAGTTGACATGTTGGATCGTTGGGTAATGTTGAAAGATCACAATAGCCACTTGAATTACAAACGGTTAGATCTATACCGAATGAATGAATGTCATGACAGTTTTTGTCTCCACGTGTACAATAACCAACAATATACTTCTCTTCTAATGGGCCTTTTTTACTCTCACATACTGATAAGATGACAAAGATGATACAAAATACTAGAGTAGTACTTGTCCGAAGTTTATTTTTCGCCGTACTTTTACGATTTCGGGTTGATTGTTTATTTTCTTCATAATTATCATGTACCTCAACACGTGATAGCTTGGTCTCTTCATGTATTATCATTTTATCCGAAGCGGATGTTATATTATCGTTCTTATCCTCTTCGATGGGTGTTTTTAACATACACCGCTCATTCCACTCTCCTGCTACAACAGTCCATATTCCCATTATACCACCGTAAAACCCCATCGTTATGCAGGCAAATTTTACTAATAATATTAAAATATTATATTGATTGATTTTGTATTCTTTTGTAGATGTAATAGAGTCTAGTTCATTATTCATCTTACAACTAAAAAGTTGTAAGATTCTACCCGATTGTAATCATTTCAACTGGTACTTATACTTGGTATGATTTTATATATCATCGATATCTATTTCCTCATCCGCGATAGAGAATGGACAATTTTCATCCATAATTTTACCGTAGATAGAAAGTTCGCCTAATCCCTCTAGTCGATTTACTTCATCCTCATCAAACATGTGAATGATATCACACTTGTCGTCTTGGAAATCTCTCAAGGCGACGATTACCCAGATACCAATGCTCAACCACGATTTTTTTCTTTTCCGAATTTTCCCTCTTAACTTTCCAGTCCTTGTTTTACCGTCACTACACAAAATCTGGAAGCGACGGTCGCCGTCCACTTTTGTGCATTTACCGTATAACTGTCCGTCATCGGCAAACATTAAAAGTCTCGTAGTTGCCTTCTCTGTATTTTTTTTAATTTTATTCTTGTTTGCAATTTTCTTTTTATTTTTTTGCGACATCCTTGTATTCTTACAAATACAAGAGATAAATTCAATTTTCCCGAGGAATCCCATCCCGACTCCACTTAGGTACTAGGTCTTATGTATCAAGTCAGAGCATCTGGTAGTCTTGATGAGCGGCTACGTATATAATGAATTATATCGTTATTTCCTTCACGAATCGCGATTGATGCGGGTGTGTCTCCATTGTCGTCAATAAGGTGTATGTCGATACGAGGATGTTTGAGAAGCATTCTGACGGTTGAAACATGCCCTTCCTCAACTGCTACATGCAATGGTGTCTTACCTTTCATATCAGACTTGTTCACGTTCATACATTTCAACCTGCTTAAGACATTTACTACTTCGGTATGACCCAGAAAACTGGCAATCCACAATGGTGTGATACCAAAGACATCTGATTTGTTCGAATGAATATCTGGATAACTGAGCAGATAGCTTACGATAGACGGATGATTATGACTACTTGCATAGAACAGTAGTGTTCGGCCGATTTCATCAGCAAAATTAATATCTCTGCATAATAACAACATTGGTTTGAGTTTTCCGAAATTACCCAGTTTGATGGCTTTTACCAACACCTGTTGGTAGCGATGAAGTTTTCGCTTCTTCAATGCTTGTTGCCTCCCAAGAAACCCACCTTTCTCCTTGTAGGTTGGTTTCCGACGAGGAAAGCGTTTACTTTTTTCATACTTCCTATCCACTTTAAAAATGGTTGGGAATTTAACCATATTATTGGTGGAAACGGGCTGAAGTACGAGCGGTTCTCCGACATTAATTCCCATAGGACTATGTCCTTTTCTACTAATACTTTTTTCATAAAATATGGGGCGACTCCTAGTTTTGTGTGCACGGGACTTTGAGGCCATTTTTTTTGCTTTCTCCTTGATTTTGGAGTTTTTATTCTTTGTAAAATATCTATTGTTGTAGAGTGACATTCTTATATTATTAATTAATATAAGATGTAATTATTCTTTACTTACTTATCAGATTATCTACCCAATACTGGAACTAGATGTATAGTTGCTCCCGCTACTATTACTAAATGCGGAACCCGCGAAAGCACCGGCCACAAATGCACCCCTATTACTACTTGTAATAAACATAAAACATAACAGGACTGAAATAACTAGTATGAACAGTAAAAATTCAAAAAATGGATGAATATCCAACCCCGGATACATATCAATATGAATTGTGTTGTAGTATGGTCCAGTAATAGACCAGGTAATCTTACCCTCCCCATGTTTTTCCCACGAACATGTCATATGGTAGCATTTTCCAACCTGTTGTTTTTCTAGTGGTGTTAGTGTACATTTAAAGTTGTATTTGTGGAGGTGTTTACATGCTTTTTTATATACGCCTTTTTCGGTGCATATTATTTTACCGAGTCCAAGTTCCGGATCCAATATCTTGATTTTTGAACCACAAGAATTCAATGGTTGTTTGCACTGTTTTCCTTCACACTGGTCCACCCTCGCTGTGATAGCAACAATTATTATACTTCTCAAAATAAAACTTAAGTTAATTTTATTCATCAATATTTTTTTTAAATATAGATGCTTATTGTTCTTTTTCCTTTTACGATTGTTGATAATTATTGCAGTCTTCCGCAAAGTTATCACCTTCATTATCCGACTCGTCGTCGCTATCATCGCACCTCACAAGTGCTGGCATTCCGTCTATACGAGCAAGAACAAATTTATAAGTATCCTTCTCATATTTGTCCTCCATCCATTGGTATGACTTCAACTCCGATAGACATGTCATCCTATTTTCACGAACCATCCTAATATGTTTGTGCTTGTTTTTCCAAACTCTCTGAAATACTCGTAGATGAGTGGTCATGAGCAGTGCCAAATCGTAATCACCCCGCTCGTACGAGCTCACCAACTCCAATGAAATACGACCATCTGCCAGTCCAGCGGCGTACTCGTCGCCGTAATCTTTGTCTAAAAACTCCTGCGGTGTCAGAGTTAGTAGTTGTAAATAATGCCCATCGGGAGAAGCACCTTGTGATTCTCCGTGTATACTTTTTTTCCATTGTTGTACAATTGAAAGTTCCATTCTGATTTTTAAGTAAATGTAAAATTAGAATTCATTTTTGCCAAACGTCGTATCGTAAGTGTATAGTTTCGGTGGAGGCTGTCGCGTGATTTGATGGAAAGTACTCGACATTCGCTTTTATTACAACATGTCAGACCACATATGTCTCGCTCTAAAAAGTTAATAAATAGGTGTAAAAGTGTCCTAAAATTTTATTTAAAGGGACTTATAAAAACCGTTTTCAGTTGACGGGTGTTTTATTAACTTACCTGGTCGGATATTGGTGGTAGATATATTTTTTGGAGAGATTGAGAGTTGCTATAGTCGTGGTGGTTTATTATACAGTTTCTGAACCGTGTGTAGTGATGTGAAGATGATTGGTGGTATTGGGACTTGGTTGGATTTTTAGAATGTTTAATTCATTCAAATTGAATTAAACATAAATTACTTAATTTAAATAAAATGGTTAAATATATTTGTAAAAAATGTGGAAAAACATTTTCGAGGAAATCAGGATACAATTCTCACATCAAACGTAAAACGCCATGTGGAAATGAGACGAAAAAACTAAAGTTTATTGATTTATGCTGTGGTATAGGAGGATTTCATTACGCTCTAAAAAACATGGGGTTTGAATGCGTAATGGCGAGTGATATAAATAAAGAATGTCGAGATAACTATGAAATAAATCATGAAATAAAACCGGTTGGGGATTTAACTAAAATAGATATATCAACAATACCATCATTTGATATACTATGTGCAGGGTTCCCTTGTCAACCCTTTTCAAAAGCCGGAGAACGAAAAGGTTTTGAAGACACACGGGGTAATATTTTTTTTGATATCTGTAAAATTATCGAGCATCACAAGCCTAAATACTTGATTATGGAGAATGTTAGAAATCTTGCTACTCACGACAAGGGGAATTCGTGGGCTGTTATCAAATCAACAATCGATGAATTAAATTATTACACGTACGACAAGCCCGTTATTTTAAACGCCTTGTATTTTGGAGTACCTCAATCCCGAGAGCGGGTGGTTATTATGTGTAAACGGAAAGACTTGGGTGAATTACCGGCACTACCACCTATATCAATGAAGAACGCGATTGTAACATCTCTGACAAGTATTGTGGAAGAAACAGTGGATGTAAAATATAAAATAACCGGCAAATTAAAAGCAACCGAAAAAGTATGGGACAAATTTCTTAACATGTGTAATAGTAATAATATCAGCATCCCTAAATTTCCTATTTGGACTGATTGGTGGGACAGTGATGGTAATAATACAACAGTTACTAAATTCAATAAAAAATTGAGTGAGAAAGAGAATAAAATAAAAATTAAAAAGGCGCAGACAAATTTTTATATTAAGTATACTAAATGGATAGATAAAAATAGAGATTTTTATAAAAAGCATAGAGTATTACTGGAACCGTGGTTAAATAAATCGAGGGAGAATACGCTATGGTTGGGCGCAGTAAGAAAAATGGAGTGGCAAACAGGCTGTAATAATTTAAACATGTCTCAAGTGTTGTGGAGTCCGCGAGGTTCGGGTGTTCGGATAAAGCAACTAAACTATTCACCCACCCTTGTAGCCATGGCCTCGATGATTCCTATTTATGGTCCGCAATCGAGATATTTAACACCTCGTGAATGCGCCCGGTTACAATCGTTTCCCGAAGAATATTTACCACATGAAAAGGACAAAGTAGCATACCGACAATTTGGAAATGCGGTGAATGTTAAAATGATAGAGAGATGTGGTAGATATTTAATAAATAATGAACCACTGTTTTTATAAAAACAGTTCAGTCATTGTGAATATTTTATTCAGGTCGGGAGCCGCGCAATTCCAAGATGAAAGGTAACTAGGAGATTTCTTAAGTATCCAGTTTTTAGGGTCTAATTTAGAAGACATACCTTTTATAATACTATTATTATATTTTGCCTGTGTTTTAATAATTGTATTTCCGGGTGTTCCATGGTAAATATAAATACCTTCACTGTATGTCTCCAAATAATCGTCTAAATTTATATTTAATTCCCATTTATAAATTTTCTCAATGCATTTTTTCTTATTATTCCAGAATATTATCCCATCTGCATTCGGGTTAAGTTTACTGTCCAGATCTAAAATTAGCCCAAGGTTCCTTCTTTTATCGATAGCACTCATTTTATTCCATGATTCTGATGCTATGCGAGCAAGGTATTCGCACATATGTTTACTACCGGGTCCCCTTACTCTTTTCCATTTTTTATTAGGAGTTTTACCCATGTTTTCCTTTCTATATTCTAGAGCCAATTTAAAAGAAGCGACATTTCTCTCTTCCAATTCGGATGTTTTTATTAAACCGTATATTTTTCTACCGCTGAAGTTTGCTAAACATTTATTCAGGCTCCCGCGCCACATTGTTACTGAATATTTGTGTAATGAACCATCAGTGTATAAAATACCCAAATCAGCGGTTCCACCAATGTTATCTTTTTGGGAATAATTATATAACCCGTTGATATTGGGATAATTTTGTAATATGTATTCCCCTGTTTTTTTCTCGTATACAACTCCTGTATTCCTATTATTTATATAGGAATCTTTCCACCCTTGACACGTGGTTATTGGTTTATTGATAACTACCGTCGGTTTTTCTACAATATATGTTTGTATATACTTTACTAACTTTTGTAAGTGGGTTCTTATCTTTGTGCGACATTTTACCTGTGTAGCATTCCATGGGTTTTCTACAATATGAGTTTGTATATACTTTAAGTACCCACTTATGTCATCGTTAGAAGATATACTGTCAAATGTTTGAATGTTATTAATAGCTTGCATTTTATGATTTGTAATTGTAATCGATATTAAATTTCATTTTTGACATGAAGCGACTGTCTCCTATTTTTGGTTCGTTGAAATTTACTGAAGCAACTACCTCCTATTTAATAACCCCGACGGGTGATTAAATTTTTTGTTCATTTTAACTATTTTCCTAGCAACTTCTTACGTGGTTTCTGGTCTACATGCTCTATAGTTGTTGAAGTTGGGACTTGGTTGGATTTTTTAATCTTTTTTCGTCGCTTGACCACTTTCTTCCCCATCTTTTTTATGACGGGTTCTACCTCTTTTGTAGGTACAGGGGGAGGTGGCTCTACCGCTCCAGGTGATGTTTCAACGACAACGGTTGGTGTTACACCCATGGTTCCTAGAAGTATGAGAATTGTATCAAGTTTAGTCTCGATGCGCGATAACTGACTTGATGGTTCGGTGGATAGAGCATTCACGACTTCATTTTTTACGGTGGTCAACTCGTCTGTTTTAACTTTTTTACGTCGCACGACTTTTCGGACGAGTGTTGGAGATGGGTCGATGGGTGTGGTGGTCTGGGTTGAGAGTGCTGTTTTAAGCGCGTCCAGTTTTTTAGAGGAGAGAATCCATCCCGGGCCACACTTCAATTTGGAGTTCCACTTTCCACCAACTTCTTTAATTACATCTTTGAATGGTGTTGTCTCACCGATAGCCGCCACCGACTTCTCAGTGTATTTAACAATTTGTATTCCATTAACAGTAGCCAATACTGGATATTCTTTTAATTCTTCCAAAATTTGAGGTTCTTGAGTTTTCAACATTTTTTTTGTTTCTCATATTTAATAATATTAGAAATCAATTTTTGTAAAGTATTACACAAACCGCAAAAAAGCCCCACTGGTATTTTATCAAACAAATGAATGAATGATAAAATACCAGTGGGGCTTTTACTTTTACTTTTTTTTGATTTAGAAATTATAATATAGAAATAATTTTAGAAACAGAAACAACAACTTTGGTTGTTTTCATTTAACTTGTTCCATTGTTTGATTGTGTAGTTGTTGCTCATCGACAGATTACATCGAGAACAAATCGGCTTCAAATTATCAACTTCAAGTGTACCACCCTTGCTTTCGGGTTTATCGTGTCCCACATGGAAGTCGAATACTGTTATATCGTTCTCGCACCAGTTGATGTAGCACTTGTGCTCGTAGCATTTTCCAAAGACTTGGAGCCAGCATTGCTCTCTTATTGCTTTCGGTATCGTCTTCTTCTTTTTTCTAGTCATTGTTATTTTATAGTAGGAGTTGCATTGTCTAAGTATCTATCTTTTTCTCAGGAAGCTGTTACTGGCCGCCAGCAACTGATCTTGAAGAGTATTAATATTTTCGATTGCATCTCTGATTACTAGTAAATCTTCATGGGGGATTGAAAACTGCGGTGTCAGGTCTTCATATATTAGAAATTGTGGGTCGACATTTTTCGACTGAAGACTCTCCAACACTGTAAAATTTATGGGTCTGTGCGTGTATGGTAAAAAAACAAATAACTGTTCACCTGTCATTTCGTATCGTTTATCCACGCTCGCAATCCATCTATCTCTAGCAGAAACAATGTTATGAGATATAATATCTCGGAAGTACACCTTTCGGGTAAGTCGTTCAAGAAGTGTCCTCATTGCATTTTCACCATTAAAATTATCATAGAAGCAGTACCCTATATCCATTTTATCTTGAATATTACTAATATCTACATAAATTTCTTTACCAAACCAGCATGGTATGAATATAGTACCATTATCTCTAAATTCAAGACATGCAAATTTAGCGTCTATTAATGAGGGTGAACAAGTGATATGTTTACTAAGCGCTTTTAATTCTAGACCAAATTCAGAGGCTTCAAATGGGGTCGTAGTATCAGATTCGGCTGCTTGCCACAACTCAATAAGAAATCTTGCGGGTGTGAGTCCGAGTTCTCTAAAACAAAGAGAACTTTTTTTATATTGTTTTCTCCAACACACTTCGCTTGTTGTAATACCATCGATATTATTAGGGTCAGTGATGTAAAACTTGTTGCCTAATTGTACGTATTTTTTATTCTGTTTATTAGAATCAGTAGTTGATTTGTATTCCATTATATTTCTTAGAAATATAATGCGTTTGTACGTGTCATTTTACCCGTTTATACCCGTTTGCAGAATTTTTGGTAGAATGGTGGCATAGATTTGGTAATACCCTGCTTCTTCAGGAATTCCAATCCCATTCTTGCCGCGGCTTGCTGGGAGTCCGCCTGTAGTGCGGCTGTTCCAGTACCTAATTGCATGGGTTGACTAAATCGCATCCCACTACTCGTCTGACCATTTTCTGCAAAGACTGTTGTGTGGCACAATCGTTCATCGCGCTCCGAGCGATATTTTACTTTTCCCAACTCTGTTTTTCGAGAATCGAAGAGTTCCTTGAGTCTGGTTTTGGGGTCGACAAGGAGTAAGTAGTCCAACAAACCCGCTTGAACACCATCTGCTCCAGGCAGACCACCACAGATTGGATACGTATCCAAGATGGTTTGGATAATGTTGTAGCACACTTTGTAGCCACCACCACTGGTGACTCGCCCCGCTTTGTCGAGTTTACAACATTTTTCGTCGATTTGCTGCTCTATCATTCCCATGATTGCCTCAAAGCAATCCTCCATCATGGGTTTCTTTTTTGTCATTCGGTACTCCATGGTTGCCGAGATAAAATTCCAGAAACCCAATGACTCTGCCACCTCGGCCAACACCTTCTTGCTTACAAGATTAATTTTTAATCTCGTAATAACACGCACGCCTTCCGGACAGCGGAGTTGCGGAAAGCGGCGGGAGAGGTATTGTCCGATGGACTTATTTACGACTAAATCCCCGAGAAACTCGTGAAATTCGTAATTTAATTGTTCGTTCACCGAGCGATGGGTGAACATTTGAGAAAAAAGTTCTTTGTCGTAAACCTTTTTTGTCATTGCTGTTGAAAGCTTTCCTTTTCTCAAAAGAGAAAGGATTAGCCGATCGAACGCCTCTCCGCGCTCGCCATTATATACTTCTTGTAGTTGAACATCTGTTAAACCTGTGTGTGACATTCTGATTTTAATAAGGTAGTTCCTGTTAAAATCAATTTGAGGGTGTTTAGTGTTTTTTATATAGTATTTTAGATGAGAAACAGGCGTAGATGTGGAATTATAGGAGGATGATTATTAACCTTATTTTCTTTTTAACAATACTGATCTATAAATTTACCTTTTTGTGTCTGGAAACAATACTGATCTTGCCCACAAGAACCTTTGCTACATCCGAAACTAGTACATTGTTCTTGGGTTGGATCTGCGCAACAACAATCGGAACCATCCTCAGCCTCCATCCCCATCTTTTTCCCACCACTACCTCGACCATTTGGCATCGAAGCTGTCGCAACGGAACCAATTTCCCAGTCCATATTTTCTTTCTCAGATAAAAATTGTGTTACTGCTAGCAGAGCAACAGCGATAAGCACGAGAAAGGAGCATGCGTGAGTCATGGATTCCTTAGTTTTTAGGTTCTTAGTCATTCCTTTTGAAAAGGCTAATACCAGACAGAGACCTAATGCTGCCATAGCGATGATTGTTAAAATTTCTTGTGTGTTCATTATTTTTATTAAAGAATAATGAAAAAATAATTATTCTTTTAATTCTACTCAATGTTTCAAAATATACTTTTATTGGCATCCGAGAGAAACTGTAGCAATACCCCTCCGTACTTCTCGCTCTTAATTTTTCCAACCCCTTTAATTTCTAACAACTCAGATATGGTAGTAGCATCCGACTTTGCTATCCGCTCCAACTGGTCATTATTAAAAATCAGATAAGCCGATACATTGTCATCAACTGCATGTTTCCGACGCCACTTACACAGACGGTCGTACAGGCCTTCCTCGTGGGGCTTCATTTTATCGGTAGTGTCACCGCGAGTTTTCTTCACCTTCTTTTCTCTCACCGTATTCACCTCCTCTTCTATATCTAATTCCATATCCTCTTCTATATCTAATTCCACAACTGGAAGTAAGGACTCTTTCAACACAATTACTTCCCGTTCCAACAGTTGTATTTTCCCAGCCTGCCATTCCAGAATTCTCATTATCCGCTCGAGTTTTTTATTAATTTCTCCATCCATAATATTCTGCATACCACTAAGTGTCAGGGTTAATGTATTCATGTTTTTTTCTTGATATATTATTCATTCATTAATCAGTTTACCAATGAATAATATATCCTTCTTCACTTATTAAAAGGTATTAATTATTTCATCTCTAACGGATGCGATGTATTCATCCAATTATTCTTTTTAATACCTCCGGATACTTAAAAAGATTGTAATTAATTACTTCTAAGTCCGTTTTGGAATAACTGGTGTTAAATCTAACCCTTTTTCCCTAATCCTACCGCTTTGACCATGTATATATAATAAATTAATAAAAATGCCACAAGAAATATAACACCCGCCCCTACTAATAAAATAGGTAGGATGGACATATGCCCTCCGGATGGTGGTGATGGACCTGGTGGCGATGGTGGTGATGGTGGTGATGGACCTGGTGATGGTGGTGATGGTGGTGATGGTGGTGATGGACCTTGTGGTCTGCAATCCTTACATTGTTCGCCGGTAGAAGGACATGTCTTGCAGTCGCATGGAATGTGTTGGGTCAGGCTTCCTCGTTGGTAACACTTGCCTGCGCAATAGTTATCGGTATTTGCAGCATCATACACGCACCAACTGCCGTGTTGAGTGCAAGGGCAACCAGGTGGAGATGGAATTGATGTTGATGGAACAACGTTTGTTCTCATAGCATATTTAGTATTACTTCTCTTTCTATTCATTTATTTATGAATGAATGATTAGAAAAATATTATTTATGGTGTAAATAAGAACCTATCACTAACACTTAGTCACACATATGGGTGTGATAAATATATAAACGCTGGAATTAAATAATAATATTCATAATAAAATGCAAACTAAACAGATTATTTGGATGTGTATATTTTTGGTAATTACAGTTAGTATAATTTTAATATAGCATTAGGATTTATAATTGCTGATTTTTTTATCGGCGATGAACAATATCATTTGTTTTGGTATGACATTTTCCCAATTATGTTTAAATTTTCATTCATATAGTTGAATAAAAACTGGATATCCTTAAATGTTTCGTAACATAATTAGAGACCCATCACTTCCCCAGAATAACATACTCGTCGCCCTCTACAGCTTTCTCCGTCACATTACGAGCAAACCCGTAGTCGCCGTCAGGGCCATTATCGCAAAACAGGGGAGCAACACATGTAAACCCTAAACTCTCGATATAGGGCATCGTCTCACCCACAAGTGGTGCTCCGTCGTTATAGTTCACCTTTTGCATCTCCACAATTAAGTGTTTACATGAAGCGAGCGTCTCCTCGCCACCGTGGATGAGGTCGTTTTCCGCGCCCTGTACATCTATTTTTACTAAATCTGGGAGAGGGAATCCTCTATTCTTTACGACAGTATCCAACTTCTCACCGATACGTGTTGTTGCGGTCTCCTCATTGAAGAGGTACTTAGACTCATCATGCCCAATTTCCTTAAAATAACTGTTCCCTCCCTGATTTAAGTCGTTCTGGTAAAACGTTATTTCTTCGCCATCATCCTTTGTCAGCACGCCGATGTGGTAGTCATGCTTGGTGTAGAGAAATTCTACCGAGGTGGAGGCATCAAAGAGAATGTATGTTGCATCAGGCCATAATTTCTGAACAGCTTTTGTCCAGTGAAGCACACAACTACCAATATCGTAAATAACTTTAGGTTCAAAGCCTTCAGACTTTAATTTTTCAAGATAGAAGATATGGTCGTCTGGAATAACATTTTTCAATGATTCTCGGAAGAGATGATTGCGTACATATGTTTTATCATTCCTCAAAACCCTTGTTTTCGCTAACTTGTCTTCTAGTTCCTGTTCCTGTTTGGCTATTTCTGGTATAACGAATGTATCCTTCGGTGTCTTATAGGTATCTAATGCCTCAAAGATTCCCTTATTGGGATTATCTGAAAACATAAAGTTGAAAGAAGAGTTATTGCTCATTTTAAATCTATTATTTATATTTTAAATATAATTTATCAAAGTCTGATAAATTATAGATCTTAGAGACCGCAAAAAAGCCCGACTCGCTAAAGACGGTAATGTCTTTAGCGAGTCGGGCTTAATTTTTTATGTGCAAATTTTATTTTCTTACTTACTCCTCATCCTCATCCTCTTCCTCTTCCTCATCCTCATCCTCTTCCTCTTCCTCGATTAAGTCGTTCAAGTCGGCTAGAATATCTTCCTCTTCTTCATCCTCAACTTCCTCCTCCTCAACTTCCTCCTCCTCAACTTCCTCCTCAACTTCCTCCTCAACTTCCTCTCCCGCTTCGGCTTCGGCTTCCGCTGCTTTTTTCTCGGCTCGTTTTTTCTTGGCTCTTTCCCGTGCTTTGGCTTTTTTCTCTTCATCTGTCATCTTGGGCTTCTTGGGCTTCTTGGGCGCTGCTGGTGCTACTTTCTTAACTGATTTTGTTGGCGTGCTTGGTGGTGTAAGACCATTTTGTTTGTTGATTTCGGCAGCTCTTAATTTGTACACATCTTTTTCGTCGACTGTCAAGGCTTTCCATTTCACGCTGATAAGACGGGCAATGTCTTGAAATTTCGCTTGTGGGTTCTCGTCTTTGACAAGTTGGCGATTCTCCGACATGAACAAAATCCAAGTGTTTGTTTTTTTAGGGCCGGTTGTTTTTTTCTTTTTTGTTTTTTTGGTTGTGTTTTTCATATCAGCGACAGTGTCGCTAAATATGGCCGAGAGATTATCTTCTGTGAAGAAGGTCTCTTTATCGAAATCTTCCTCTTGTGAAGCTTCGATCAACTTATTCATTAATTCTTTTTGTAGACTAAATCCAATTTGTTTTAGTAATTTATCCATCCTGATTTATTAAGATAAATCAGGAGAAAATCAATTTCCGCATTCCATCTATTTTTACACTATCCCTTACATTTTCTATTTTTACACTATCCCTTACATTTTCTATTTTACACCCAATTCTCACCTGCTTTCCACTTAGTTGTCATTAATGTAATCGTACATTTTTCCAAACCGTTTCATCTCCAATTTTTTGAGACCAAGACTTTTGATATCGTCAACATCCATGTCGATGATATCTTGGGGGCTTTCCGCTCCCATATCGACCAATTGCTTCATGACGGACGCATTCAATCTAAACTCCGTCAACAATGATTGAATTGTCATGACAACCACTTTTTTCACGTCGACTCCACCCGTAATTGCTTTTACTGGCGGAGACCGGTTGAATGGTTGAACTTCCACGACCGCAACTCTTTCGGGTTCGACCCGTGTACTTTCTTCTCGGTGAAGAGCCGCCAATGCCATGCAACGTTTCTCGCGAACAAGTTCATCTCTTGCTAGCGTCAACTCCTCCTTCTCGTACAGGTAGAAAGTACATCGATACAAATGAGCGCGAATCACTCCTTGTGCTTTGACAATACCACGAATCGCTTTTGTTGGATTTTTAATAATCATTTCGAACCCATCTTTGTCCATAATTTTCACACATTGTTGCGTTGCATTTTGAGAATCTTTAAATGCTGCCGAAGCCGCCATTTTTGCCTCTCTTTCACGGCGGATGGTTGCTGGTGATTTCACAACTGGTTTAAATTGTCGACCACTTGCGCTGCCCCATGTTTTGGTCGAGCCTCCAGATGAACGGATGGGGCGAGATGGGCGACTTGGTGTTTTTCGGCTTTTGTGCGAAGAACGTCGTGGCTCTTTTTCAATTTTCGCACCACTTGGATAGTATTTACCCAGAACGCGACCGGTTCTCGTCAAATACTCATCATCGTTTTCAGCACGGCGAGGGCACGAACATTTACCATGCCCACACACACACGCAATTGTCGCTCGTAATGTGTGGATAAAAGCACACGTATCTGGTTTGCGACAATTTCCACGACCACCATCAAACGAGCAGACACTTGTGCGAAGAGAACCTTCAAGTTGTGATTGACTGTGAGCAAATCCACAACTGCTACCGTATCGACATTTGCCCACTTTTTTCCAAGTTCCCTCTTTGCATCCATCAAAATGAAAGTTGGCCCTGCAACGGCGAGTCCATTGAAGTTTTTTGGTCGCTGCCGCTTTGACACGTTTGTCTTCACTCTGCATTGCTGCCATCTCCGTAAACGCATCGGTTCTTCGTTCATTGTCTTCAGTTGCTGCTTCCTTTTTTGCCACCATCACTTTACCTGCTTCCTCATGTTTTTGTTTCTGACTATCGGTTTTATGTTGAACAAGCATATGCGTGATATCGACACCACGACTTTTTTTTTTACGTGTAGAAACACGATTGTTGGTGATGGCTTTGTCAACAGGATGCGAAGAAAGCGATACCGATGAAAGTGTTGCAGAAGCGGAAAGACTTGGAAAACTATCATCTATGTTCTTCTCGATGAGAACTTCTTGTTTCTCTTTTTGTTCACATGGCTTGTAGCTGAGGGCTTTGATGATGGCATCTTGAGAAGTTTTTAAGATGGCTGAGATGTCTTCCAATGCATTGTCCTCGTCCTCCGTGTGTTCGTAAGTGGAGGATTTTAAAGAACGAAAAACTGGTCTTTTCGCAACGACTTTCTTTACGACTTTCTTTACGACTTTCTTTACGACTTTCTTTGACGTTTGGGCAAACGCATTAAGAAACACGTCGTCGTCATCATCACTTTCAGTCTCAAGTTCATCAAACTCAATATCAACGTTCTCTTCAACTTTCTCTTCAACTTTCTCTTCAACTTTCTCTTCAGCCTCGACCAACTTGTTCAATAATTGTTGACGATGTTTTTGCTTTTTTCTTTTCTCACTTTTTTGCTTTTTTACGGCTTTCTCTTTGTTCGATAATTTTTTTACAACTTTATTTTTTACAACTTTCTCCGCTACTTCTACAACTTTCTCCGCTACTTCTACAACTTTCTCCGCTACTTCTACAACTTTCTTCCCCCAACCTCCACCTGAGACGAGTGTAGGTGCGTCTTCAATTTTACCACCAACCGCGCCACCACGGCTTAACGATTGTAATTGCTTGGTCCAGTTCGACACGGCTTTGTCTGGTGAGATGATGGTCTCCATCTCTTCGTCGTCGTATTCAGCCTCCCATTCATAATCGGAGTCATCGCTGTTATTCTGTTCAGTAGTATAAATTTCATCGTTCATACTCATCCCAACTTTAACAGCAACAGCACCTGAAAAATCAATTTCCGAGACGACTTCCTCCTCTACGACTTCCTCCTCTACGACTTCCTCTTCCGCTACTTCCTCGGCGATATCAATGACAACTGTTTCTGTCAAAGATACCTTGGATGTAAAGAACGCTTTTTTGGTGAGATAAAGACTTGGTGAAGTTCGTTCACGTAATGTCTTCAATCGTGCTTCCGTTGCAAACCCAGCATTGGTAAAGTTTTTGGCGAATTTCTCACCTAAAGTGCCGAATGCTGATTCACACAATACACTAAGCGCGTCGACTGCTTCTTCAAGTGTGATGACAGATGCGACAGCAATATCGAGATTGAACAAGTTGATGATTACCAAGACTTGTTGTGGTGTTTCTTTGACTGCTTCTACTGGTGCAACTGTTGTTTCGACGATACCTTTCTTGGCTAATCGAATAGCGCGTTTTCGCTGATTATGTAATTTTTTTCTGGCTTTAATGTTGTCTTCTGATGCCTTGTTTTTTGACCGTTTTTCCTTGCCTTGTATTTTGTTTAGTCCGCGTGTATTTTTGTATTTTTGTATTTTTTTGGTGTTCCCATTTTTTTGGGTCGTAGTCGTTTGTACCTTGACACAGGTGGCTACAACTTTCTCCGCTACTTCTACAACTTTCTTCCCCCAACCTCCACCTGAGACGAGTGTAGGTGCGTCTTCAATTTTACCACCAACCGCGCCACCACGGCTTAACGATTGTAATTGATTTGTCCAGTTCGACACGGCTTTGTCTGGTGAGATGATGGTCTCCATCTCTTCGTCGTATTCAGCCTCCCATTCATAATCGGAGTCATCGCTGTTATTCTGTTCAGTAGTATAAATTTCATCGTTCATACTCATCCCAACTTTAACAGCAACATCACCTGAAAAATCAATTTCCGAGACGACTTCCTCCTCTACGACTTCCTCCTCTACGACTTCCTCCTCAACTTCCTCGGCGATATCAATGACAACTGTTTCTGTCAAAGATACATTGTTTTTTGACCGTTTTTCCTTACCTTGTATTTTGTTTAGTCCGCGTGTATTTTTGTATTTTTTATTGTTCCCATTTTTTTGGGTCGTCGTCGTTTTTACCTTGTCACAGGTGGTAGTTTTGGTTCCGATTAATTTATTATTTGTACTTGTCATGGTTCTTAAAAAGAGGGTTTTTGCGAAGACTCTAACTTCACTGCTTTCATCTATAATTAATTTTATGTTTCTTTTATTACTCACTTGGAGTTTTACGAATATAGTCAGGAAATGGGACGATTTATGATGTTTGTGAACCTCGGGCATACCACGACACAGCAAACTAAAACTGTAAGTGGCTACCATCCATACGCCTTTTAAGCGGTACACTACTGTCATTGTTTATAAACGATAACGTATTTCATATTTAACACCTACTCCACCACGAAGAAAGAGCTATAATCCTAAGAACCCTAATATGGGGCATTTTTAATCTTTTATTTGGAAAATAGTTAACTTGCGATTTCTGCAGATTACATATGAATTTACGATATCGAATTAACGTTAACAATAGTATACGGATAGAACAGTATAAAGATATCTTTGAACAAATCCAGGTCGACAAACCCATATTCGTTTCAAAGCGCTACTATCTAAATACCAACTAGGTGGAATCCCACCGAAGTGGGGAAAAACTAGCTATTATGAGAAATTATGCCTGTATTCTACAAACACCGATCTTCCCATTTCCTTTATATATTGTAAATTACATCATCGGACTTGATGATGTAATAATTTGACAAGTTGCTTTACTTGTCTGGAGCGCCGTGCTTATCTTTTAGGATTCTTCACCTGAAAAATCAATTTGAGGAGAAGAATCCATGTGAAACTGTTGAGTTGATAACTTTGAGATATTTATCAAGTTTGTTGTTTTCACATTGTCGTCGTTGTTGCCCAACTTATAAATTTACATGAGGGAAAATTCATTTTCCACGTGAATCATGAGAGGATGTAAATAGTTGGGTTGATGTAAAAAAATTACTCAAAAAAGCCCGGGAATAGTTTAAGTTCTATCCCGACTCATCTTCCATCTCATCTTCCGTATTCCGCAACATCATATTTATAAGCTCCTCATCGTCTGACATATAGTCAATAGTGTTGCTAGTCGACTCTTCACCTAATTCAATTGTTGGTAATAGTTTTATCCCGACAATGCGGGCAAATTCCTTGGTAGCCTCGCATATGGTACCTTGAGACATGGTCTTGATGTCCTCCGCATATTTTTTGTAGGTGTCGATAAGTTTAATTTTGGTGTCGCAATAGGCCGAGATGAATTTATCCGGGAGACCTTTCGCCTTATCAACTTCAATCTTTTTATTGTATATCTCGGTGATGCTGTCGACGGCCTCCTTCAGGAGGGAACCGCTCCTGGTTTTAAGACTTTTACAGAGTCTACTCATAAGGTGATACAAATGCTTGTCCTTGATTACCATGTTTTCGTCGGATTTCCACTCGAATATTTGACGTGACCGGTCTCTACAAATTATTGAATTGGGTGGATTGTTTTCTATTACTAAATCTGCTAACCCTTGTGCTCCATTCTTAAACGTTTCAAGCGTGAACGCTTGTACTATCTTTTTGATAGTACTGTTTGTAATAGGGTGCGTGATGGTGAAGTGATTATTTATTGTGTTGTTAGTTGTCGAATTATCGGTTGAAGAAGAGTTGTTAGTTGTCGAAGAAACTTTACCCTCTAGTGCCGCTTTCAATTTTTTATTGACTAACGTTAAGACTTTTACTGCTTCTTTTAATTCATCATTCTCACGCGTTAGTTCACATATCTGGCTCAATTCCTTCTTTTTCTTTTTACATGTAGTTTGATGTCTTTTCAGACTTCTTTTACACGATAAGACTTTATCACAAAAAGTACATGTTGTATCCGAAATATTCTTGTCTGCTATAGACTCTCCACTTTGAATTTTTAGACAATATTTTGCGTGTCGTTGGTGTTTAGTCATCGCGAATTTCTTGGTGAATATTTTCTTACAGAATTTACACTCACTCATTTTATACTTGTATATATTATTTAAATTAATATTCCAAAATTTACACACATATTCCAAAATATATCAAAATATACACACATATTTGTTTTTCTAATATAGCCTTACAACAGGTAGATTTAGAATAGGTGTATAATTAATATCTACATTTTGATCACTTTTGTTTAAATTTTTGGAATATTGGTGCTAAATTTTTGGAATAAGTGTGTCAAAAATAGTATATGGATAGTGATAGTCGGGTTAAATTAAAATACACAGTAAAAATAAGTTCGTGTGTGTGTGCAGCGCCAGAATTTTTACATATACAGAGACCCAAAAAGTTGAAACTTCGTTAACTTCATTAAAACAACTGTTTTACTTTTTCTACATTTCAAAATCACGTGGCGCTTCACGTGATTTTGAAATGTAGAAAAAGTTTTTGTTCTTGTAGATAAACAAATCTCATTTCTGATTCTATTCTATAATTATTTTCACATAAAAAATATAGAATAGAATCAGAAATATAATTATTTATTTAACTTCATTTCTTAAAATAAATTACAACATCTCGTTATTTAAGGCGTGATAACTATAACTTTTCTCATTTGTTTGTAATCCACTAATGATGTTTGTAAATAAGTGTCAAAACCTCGTTCTCCTGCTAAAAATTATATATTCATGTGTTTCTCTCCTGAATATATAATTTCACATGGTCGGATTCATCTTCGCATCTCCACGAAAAACTGATTTTTTTCATGTAATTGGTGTTAAAGTTAGAATGAGTATGAACAATTACAAACATACTACTAAACAGAATAACAACACAACACAAGTCTTTTTCGCATCATCAAGTGTTTTAGGGAAATTTCATGGAGCAACCGAAGTACAAGCATTTCGCTCTACAAACAAACAAAATATCAAAACTACACCGATGTCATTATCCTTTTCCGGGGACAATGAATATACCAACTTTGCATCATTTCCTCAAATGATTGCTTTTATAAATAAAAGCAACTCGTCAGACAATTCAGGACATACTCGTCCTACTACAAAGGTTAAGATTCGTAATATGGATCTTAGTGATGATACTATGGTTAGAGAACTTGTCATAGTATTAAAACATATTAAACATCTAGAAATGAGACATTGTGGAATTACAGACATTACTGCTCTAACTACTCTAACACAATTGGACTACCTCAATCTCAATCACAATAGAATCACTGACATTACAGGTCTTTCTTCTCTCACACACTTGAAATACCTCAATATCAATCGTAATGAAATCGCAGACATCCGATGTCTTTCTACTCTAACACAATTAAAAACCCTCGACATCGGGAACATTAAAATCGTAGATATTACAGGTCTTTCTTCTCTTACACAATTAAACACCCTCGACCTCAGGAACAATAAAATCGCAGACATCCGATGTCTTTCTTCTCTTACACAATTAAAAACACTCTATCTCTATCTCAATAAAATCACAGACATTACAAGTCTTTCTACTCTTACACAATTAAACACCCTCGACCTCAAGTTTAATCAAATCATAGACATTACAAGTCTTTCTACTCTCACACAATTAAACACCCTTAACATTGGTGGAAATCAAATCACAGACATTACAAGTCTTTCTACTCTCACACAATTAAACACCCTCGACCTCTGGTTCAATAAAATAACAGATATTACATGTCTTGCTGCTCTCACACAATTGAAAACGCTTCGTCACATGTATAATCAACTTCACGATCTTTCAGGTATGGCTATCGACATGGAACCGATACCAATGCTAGAGAACTTGTCATAGCAATTAAACATCTTAATATTAAACATCTAGGGATGTCAAAGTGTAGAATCACATATATTAAAGCTCTTCTCTTTCACAATTGAAAACACACAAAAAGTCTTGAAGCTCTTTCACAATTGAAAACACACAAAAAGTCTTGAAGCTCTTTCACAATTGAAAACCCACAAAAAGTCTTGAAGCTCTTACACAATTGAACAAACTCTACCTCGATAACAATTCACAATTCATGTATTGTGAATTGTACATTATTTTTTATTTTTTCTTCTTGTAGCATAAATTGTCATGTTTTATTTTTTATTTTTTATTTTTCTTAATATAAAAAATGCCTGAATATAATACTCAGCCAGTCACCCACACGTTACATAACGCTAACATCGCTCTCGAAGAAGCCAAACTCGCCAAAGACCAAGCCGCCGGCAAAGCCGCAGCCGAACTCGACGCCGCCGAAGCCGCTCTCGACGCCGCCAAAGACGCCCACACCCAAGCCACCACCAAAGCCACCGCCGCCACCACCCACGCCGCCGCC
>Ga0206129_10001401_pt1 | contig 32695 bp, 35 predicted proteins | sample Helgoland_Spring_8_FD_148616 | JGI IMG/M metagenome (GOLD analysis project Ga0206129, IMG submission 148616) | Pelagic subsurface seawater microbial communities from Kabeltonne, Helgoland, North Sea - Helgoland_Spring_Bloom_20160502_2 | ecosystem: Environmental > Aquatic > Marine > Epipelagic ...
AGTCAGTGGCTCTCGAAGTTGGTCAGGACAACATCCGGTGCAACTGCATCTGCCCTGGCATCATCGCCACTCCCCTGGCGGCGGGCCATCCCAAGACCACCGACGAACAACTCGACAGGCTCAAACGAGGCCTGGGCAAGACCCAAGTGCTTGGGCGTATTGGTGACCCGATCGACATCGCCAACGCTGCGGTCTTCCTGGCAAGCGATGAGTCCAGCTTCATCACCGGCCACGCCCAGGTCGTCGACGGCGGTGCCTACGCAGGGAAACCGTGGGCTCGCCAAGGTGATTGGATCACCGCGGATCGACCAATCAAGATGTACCGGCCCGAAGACCGATGAGCGCCCGACGGTTAGCGAAGTTATTCGGCACGTTCCACAACATCAGCTATTACGCACCCGAGATGAAGGCGTTCGCCGATCTGGGATTGCCTGAATACTGGCGGGCGTACATGGCCTATCGCTCTGCCCCTATGGGGATTGTTCCGCCGTCAGTCGTCGAGGCGACGTTCTACAACTTCTCGCCGTCGCACGTGCAAGCAGGCATCCCGTCGGCGTGGTCCACCACGAATCCAGCCGAGGTGCTCGCGTTGCGCGACCGGGCCATTGCTGCCGCACTTCACCGTGGCCTCGGCGATGCCCCTGACGTGCATCAGATCGCCGAAGCTGCCGACCTTGCGTTACCCCCAATTCTTGCCTGTGAAGCCGGAGCCCGACCGCTGTTCGCCGCCCATCGCGAACTCGCTGTACCCGAGGACCCGATCATGCGTTTATGGTTCGCCTGCACGTTGTGGCGCGAACACCGAGGCGATGGCCACAACATTGCACTCGCCGCAGCAGAGATCGACGGCATCGAATGTCATGTCCTACTTGCGGCCAAAGGGGTAGGAACGAAAGAGATCATCGGCACAATTCGTGGCTGGTCTTCTTCAGCGTGGGACCAGGCTCAGCAACGCCTGGTTACACGCGGACTAGTGACCGAAACGGGAACGTTCACCAACGCTGGCGAGGCCCTTCGGTCCCAGATCGAGGCCCACACCGACCAACTTGCCGGAGCTCCCCGAACCTTGCTTGGGGCCGATACGGAGCGGGTGCTCGAGCTACTGGAGCCGCTCGTTGGCCAACTGATTGGTTCTGGGGCTGTGCCCGGCCGTTGGCCACCTCCCAAAGTTCCTGCCTGAGACCGGCTTCGGCGATCAGAACTGACCACCCAGTCTTCATGGGGACGTGCGAGTTCGCGCGCACCGACGGGACACTAGGCTCGCACCATGCTTCGGTGGGCAGTCCTTGGAACTGGGTTCATCTCCAACACGGTGATCGAGGCCATTGCCCTCAGTGATAGCTCTCGGGTAGATGTGATGGCGGGCCGCAACCGCGACAAGGTTGCTGACTTCCAGAAACGTCACGGGATTGCTCGAGGCGCTTCGTACCCCGACGCTCTTGCCGATCCTGAGATCGATGCGATCTACATCGGCCTGCCAAATCACCAGCACCATCCGTTCGTCGGCGCAGCAGCCCAGGCGGGAAAGGCGGTGCTCTCAGAGAAATCGCTCACGACGACGATGCAGGACGCGCACGAACTGGCCTCGATGGTCCAGGAGCACGGGACGTTCTTCGTTGAGGGTCTGATGTATTTGGCACACCCGGTGCACCGCCGGTTCGTTGAGTTGCTGACCGACGGACGTCTGGGAGGGCTCCGCTCCATTACGGCTCGGTACGGCGCCAGCATCGGACATCTGGTGAACCCAGCTGGCCGAGGCACGATCTACAACCTGGGTTGTTATCCCGTGTCGCTTGCGCATCTTGTCGTACAGACCATGCTCGGTGACAGCGCCTTCGGTGATCGTTCAGTGTCGGCGTCTGGACTCGCCAATGGTGGCGGCGGCACCGTGTCCGACGCTGCACTGGTGGTGCGATTCGGCAACGACGTGTTGGCGAGCGTGCAGTCCAGCGACAGTTACGGAAACACCAGTGAATTCTCGGTGGCGGGCGACAACGGCGTGTTGCGATTCGAAACGAATCCTTGGCTCCCCGAGGCAGGCGACAACGTGATCAGCTGGCGTCCGTACGACGGTCCTCCAGAGAAGATCGTGGTCGACGACCAGCACGACGCGTTCTATCACCAGATCAAAATGGTCGAACATCATGTCGCGGCTGGACACACGCAGGCTGAGCGTCCCTCTCCCCGCCTGTCCGACTCGCTCGAGATCATGGAGCTGTTGACCGAATGGGAACGATTGTGCCTCCCGCCACCGCTCTAACCTGAACTGCAATGGCTACTTGGCGGCTCGATCCAGCGACGACCCATCTCAACCACGGCTCGTTCGGTGCCACGCCGAGCGAGGTACTCGACCACCAAAGTGCACTTCGCTCTGAGATGGAACACAATCCTGTCGACTTCATGATGCGGCAGTACCAGCCGCTGCTCGAAGCGTCGCGCTCGGCCGTCGCCAGCTTTGTGGGCGCTGACGCTGACGGTCTTGTCTTTGTACCAAACGCCACCTACGGCGTGAACTCGGTCCTGCGTTCACTCGAACCGCAGTTGCCGCCGGGCGCCGACATTCTGATCACCAACCACACCTACAACGCATGTCGAAACGCCGCCGCCGAAACGGCTCGCCGGATTGGCGGCCAACTCGTTGTGGCCGATATCCCATTTCCAATCGACGATCCGCAGGTGGTGGTCGAAGGCGTCTATGCAGCGGTCACGCCAGCCACCAAGGTTGTTGTGCTCGACCACGTCACGTCGGCAACCGCGCTGATTCTTCCCGTGCGCGAGATCATCGCCGCTCTCGACCCACAGCTCCTGGTGGTCGTTGACGGCGCTCATGCACCCGGCATGATCGACGTCGACATCCGAGCGCTGGGAGCCGCCTTCTACACCGCCAACTGCCATAAATGGATGTGTGCACCCAAGGGCGCCGCATTCCTGTGGGTCGCCGAAGCGTTCCGAGACACCATCGGTGCCGTGGCTGTGAGTCACGGCTACAACGATGGCTGGCCGCAGAGTGCTTCTCGATTCCATGCACAGTTCGACTGGACCGGTACCGATGATCCGACCGCCCGGCTGTCGGTACCAACTGCGTTGTCAGTGGTAGGCGAGCACCTGCTGGCCGGGTGGCCTGGCATACGAACTTCGAACCATGCCCTGGTTCTTCAAGGCCGAGAACTGCTGACAGCTGCGCTCGATAGTGAAGCGCCGGTGCCCGCCGAGATGATCGGGTCCATTGCGTCGCTGTCTATCCCGGCTGATCGATACCCCGGTCACAACGCTTTTGAGGTTGTCGAATCTCTGCATAACACTTGGTCGATCGAAGTGCCTGTCTCTCCATGGCCAACACTCGACCATCGATTGCTGCGTATCTCGGCGCAGCAGTACAACACCCTGACCGACTACGAACTGTTAGCCCGGGCGCTGACGTCCTAGTGGCCTCGGCTACCCCGGTGTCGAGAAGCCGCCATCGTTGGGCGCATCGGATTGTGACGCCGGAGCTTGGGGTGCCGGTGCCTGGGGCCGGGTATCGAAGCTAGGTGTGGATAGCGGGTTGGCCGTGGGCGTGCGAGCAACGGCACCGGGCGGCGGCGGCAGGTTCGCTGCTGGTCGTGCTGTGGGTTGTCCCCAACCAGCTCCGGGTAGGACGGGAGCTGTCGTAGGCGGAGGTGGCGGCGCTGCGCCGGGACCTTGGGTGGCAGCCGCTATTGCCGTGAGATAGTCCATCGAGGGAACCGTTGATGGCCGGGCTGCATGGGGCAGGCGTTCGCTGACCAACAACGCCACGTCATCTGCCAGTCGAGCACGAACTGCCTGGTCGAGATCGTGGCGAGTCAGGAAGTCGCGGACCAGTTGGTAGCCATCGTTGCCGAGGCCTTGGGTGTCGACCGTCTGTGCCCAGCCAACCAGATAGTGCGGGGCATAAAAATGCACGGCACCAGATGGCAGCTTGTTGGCGGGATCTCGGATCACCATGGTGCCAGCAACGAGATCTCCCAAACGTTGGCCGCGTTTGGTGATCAGCGATGACACCACCGCGACCGTGCCAGCAGTGAGCAGCAGGTCGACGATGCCGAGGAGCGAACGGATGAAAGCCTGGCGAAACCGCACTGGGGCGCCCTCGACCGTGACGACCCGGGTCTTTACGACCATCCGGCCTACCGTTCGACCACGGTTGAACGTCTCCATGCTGATCGAGTAACCGAGCACGATCACGATTAGGCCAACAAGCAGAATGACGAGGCCGAGAACACCAGACCCGGAGCCGATCACGCCTACGAAGAACAGGAATCCGATGAGCACGATGAACTGCAAGGCAAGGTCGATGCCGTACGCAATTGACCGAGAGCCCAAACCTGCGAGTTCGAAGTCAAGAACGACGGCTTCGGGCGTGATGATCGATCCGCTGCCGTAGCCATCCACCGTCGTCACGGCCACTATTCTACGAGCATCGCAACGATCGACCAGTTCATTCGCACCCACGATGCAGCGTGGCAGCGCCTGGCCACGCTTACAAAGCAGGTCCGTTCCCTTCCAACCCAGCTGTCACGTGCCGAACGCGACGAGTTCCTCGATCTGTATCAACGCACCTCGGCCCACTTGTCCCAACTGCGGACGACGACTCCCAACGCAGCCCTTGATGGGCGGCTGACCACGCTGCTTGCTGATTCAAGCGACGCGTTGTACGGCCAGCGAAAGACCGATGCCAAGAGTTTCTTCCGCTTCTTTAACGAGACCTTCCCTGCCGCTGTCTGGCACATCCGGGGCCACATCGCAGCCTCGGCAGCGCTGTTGCTCGTTCCGGCCGTGATCATGGGCACCTGGGTGGGTGTGTCCGACAGTGCCCAGAACACGATTCCGCCAGCGCTGGCCGAAACATACGTGAACGAGGACTTCGAGGCCTACTACTCAAGCGAGGCGGCGGCGGAGTTCGCGACCACAGTGTTCATCAACAACATTTGGGTCTCCTTTCTTGCGTTTGCACTCGGCATCGCCTTCTGTGTTGGGACGGCGTACGTGCTCGTGAACAACGGCATGGCCATTGGCCAAGCTGGCGGGCTGTTTGCTGCGTCGGGCCAGCTCGACAAGTTCTTCGGGCTTATCCTGCCGCATGGACTGCTGGAGTTGAGTGCGATTGTTGTTGCTGGTGGCACTGGTTTGGTTCTCGGATGGACGATCATCTCGCCCGGCGATCGCACGCGTGCAGATGCACTCGCCGAAGAAGGGCGCCGGGCGGTCGTCGTTGTTATGGGTCTGGTGTTGGTGTTCTTCGCTGCGGCTCTCATCGAAGGGTTCGTCACGGGTGCGCCGCTATCGACCGTGACCCGGGTCGGGATCGGGGCAGCCGCGTGGATGGCATTCACCTTGTATGTCGTCGTCTACGGACGCCGTGCAGCGGCCCACGGTCGCACCGGCTTGTGGGGCGACGATCGGCCCCGGTGGTCCGATGCACCCACCGTCGAATTCTCTAACCGGGCCACCGTTGCCTTGCCTGATTAGGAGCGCTGCTTATAGCCGACCCCGGGCCTTGAACCGGAGGTAGGCGTCGGCGAGTTGGGTGGCGAGTTCATCGGGTGGCGCGTCGATGACGGTTGCGCCCATACTCTGCAGCCTGGCTATCGCCTGGTCGCGCTCAGCCAGCGACGCGATAGCTGCCGCTTGGCGATGGGCGCCTTCGGCATCGTTGACCTCAGCTCGAGCCCAGCCTTCGACCTCAGGGTCCCGCACTGCGCCGACCAACACGAGATGCGTGCGGGCGATAAGAGGGAGCGCGGGCATGAGCGATTCATCTACGGCCTGAACCACCAGGTCTGTCAACACCACCAACATTGCTCGCCGACGAAACCGGCTCACCGTGGTCGCGAACGCATTGCGGTAGTCGCTCTCGACCAGCACCGGTTGAAGTGCATACATGGCACGGGTGATTCGTCCGAGCTGACCTCGTCCGGCTGCAGGACCGACCACGCTGCGAACCTCACGATCAAAGATGACCAGGCCGCACTTGTCCCCCAGCCCGGTCGAAACTCGAGCCAGGGTCAACACTGCGTCCATGGCGTGTTCAACACGGGGCACATTCGCCACCCGACCAGCCATAACCCGGCCATTGTCTAACAAACAGACAACCCGCTGGTTTTGCTCGGCTCGAAAAGTCCGAACGATCGGACGCCCTGCACGCGCAGTGGCTGCCCAGTCGATTCGGCGGTATTCGTCGTCTGGTACATACTCGCGGAGTTGATCGAACTCGGTTCCGGTCCCGAGCCCACGAGATGATCGCAGGCCAACCTCGAGAATCCGGGACTGTCCGATACGAAGCTCTGCATCCTCCCGTGACCGGAACGGCGGCAACACTCGCAGCAGCGCCGGAAGTGAGCGGCGATGTTGCCTGGCCCCAAGGCCGAGCGGGCCTTCCACTCGGACGATCAGGTCCTCAATCACGAAGTCGCCTCGACGGGCAGGCATGATCTCGGTGGTTACCGTGGCCGAACCTCGGGCTGGCAATGTCACTCGGGCCCGTCTGACGCCAGCTCGCAGTGACGGCGCAAACTCGTCGCCGAACGCAACAGTACGTCGGACCGATCCGGGATTGCGCAGGTTCCACGTGACATCACCACGGACATTCAGGGCGATCGCTCGAGGCATCTCTCGGTCGATCTCGATGCTGCCGGCCTTGCCTGCCAGCAGTCCATCGATTGCAGCAAGGCCAAGCAACACCACATTGGTCACGACAACCGGACCTGGCAAATCCCACGGACCCACCGCCAGCGTGTCTGCGACACCCGGCCATGAGTCGGGGCCGAACAACATCGCGACCGCAACAAGCACGGCGAGGATCGCGAGGCGACGGGTAGGAACAAGCACGGTGAGAGGTCTGGGTTTATCGAGTCGGGGCTAGCGGGGCGTTGGGACGGTGGCGAGAATGGAATCGAGTACGGCGTCGGTGGTGAGACCGTCGAGTTCGAGTTCGGGCCGCAAGAGAAGCCGATGCCGCAGTGCCGGATACACAATTGCCTTCACCTCGTCGGGTGTGGCGAACGTGCGGCCAACCAGCCACGTCCACGCCTTGGTGGCATGCAGCAGGGCAGTTGTTCCACGGGGCGAGACACCGACCATCACGGACGGCGACGTACGAGTCGCTCGACAGATGTCAACGATGTACCGGATCACCTGGTCGTCTACCTGGACCTGTTTGACCAGTTCCCGGGCATGAAGGATGTCTGCCGGACTGGCAACTGCGGTTACGCCCGAACCAACAACGTCGTGCGCGTTCATACCCCGGTGATGGCGAGACACAATCTCAAACTCTTGGTCTGCCTGGGGGTAGTCCACCAGCAGCTTTAGTAGGAACCGGTCAAGCTGAGCCTCGGGCAACGGATAGGTGCCCTCGTATTCGATGGGATTCTGGGTGGCGATGGTTACGAACGGCTGGGGCAATGGGTAGGTGTGACCCCCAACAGTGACCTGGGATTCTTCCATTGCTTCAAGCAGTGCAGCCTGGGTCTTGGGCGGCGTGCGGTTGATCTCATCAGCGAGCAGGAAGTTGGTGAATACCGGCCCTTGGCGAAACCGGAACGACGATGCTTGGCTGTCGAAGATCATCTGGCCAACAACGTCACTGGGCATCAGGTCGGGGGTGAACTGCACTCGATTGAAGTGCAACGACAACGACTGGGCCAACGTCTTCACCAACAAGGTTTTGGCCACGCCGGGCACACCTTCGACCAGTACATGGCCGCCCACCAACAGAGCACTCACGAGTCCGGAGAGGGCAGCATCTTGGCCCACCACGACCTTTCCGACCTCGGTTCGCACCGCGAGGATGCGGGTGCGTACTGCTTCGTCGGCCGTTGGTTCGACCGGAACCAGAGCCGCCACGGAGGGTTGAGGTACCGGAATGGGTTCTGGTTGGGCTGGCGGGTGAGGTAGGTCACTCATCGGTCAGTGCTTTCGGTCGGGATGTCTCGAGGGGCTTGTTGGTCAGGTGTGCGTACCGGCATCGCCTTGTTGGCGCCAGCGGTGTCAAAGAGTTGTGCATCGAGCGTGTGCAACAGCTGCGCGGTCTGGACCAGTTCAGGGTCTGTCGCCACCAGCCCGTACAGTCCGTGTTCGACCTCGGCTGGGGTGTGCCCGGTTCGGTCGGCGACTCTGGTCGCGACGTCGGCGTCGGTTGCCGTTGCAGGCACGGATAGAGCGACGCGTATTCGGTGCACCAGATCGGTTTGGAGTACCTGGGCGGCAGAACCAGGATCTTTGGCCCGTTCACTCAGGAGGCCGGCCTTGAGCACCAGTTCGGAACCCTCGATATGAACCGGCACGGGTTCGGGCACGACACCGCCCAACCGTCGGCTCCGATACAACGAGTACAGCAAAAACGCAGCCAGCATTTGGAAGACGGCATTCCAGACCCGAGGTGGGACCAAGTCAGTGATCGCTTCGTCGCCGAAGTCGACAACCGAGGGGCCGAGAAAGCTGACATGTGCATCGCCCCCAGTCGGCGCCAGCAGGTTCACTGCAACCACCGCGGCATCGTCATCATCGAGTTCGGCGTTTATGAACAGGTCCGGGCTGCCGATGGTCACGATCGTGCCTTGGCCCACGGACTCTGCCACCACAAACGCGCTGTTGGCGTCACCAAAACATGATGTTCGCCCAGCGGTGTTGAGTAGCCGTCCGTTCAACGTAAGTTCGGTTGTTTCTGCAAGCACCTCGATGGTGCACCGGCCCCGGAGAATCGTTGGACGTCCGCCCACCGGAGCATTGGTGAAACCGACGGCTTGGGCAGCAAGCCGGGAGTTCACGTCGGCGACAACCAGTACACCTCCGGCCTGTACCCAGGTTCGCACGGCGTCTTCATCTTCGACCGTGAGCCGGTCACGCAACATCAGCGCTGTCGTCGCCGATGGATTTGGCACTGATCGATCGAGATCAACCATGGCACCAAGGCGTTCGAGCGTCTCGACCACACCTCGCGCCCCATCCGGCGCAACCGAACGCGGGTCATACGCCGGACCGGAGTCACCGGAACCACCCACAATGAGCACAACAACGACCAGCGCAGCACCGAGTAACAACCAGAAACGGGCGTTGCGATTCATGCTGACCCGACCAACACAGCTTCGTGCTCGGCCGCAGCAATGACCTGATGTGCCAAATCAGCGAACGCTGCGGTTGCGGCTGCATCGGCATGGTGCGACCCATACCAGGTGTCTTTGAACAGCCAGGTCGCTTCATGCATGGTTGCCGCCGCAGCCGGTCGAGCCTGGGCGACTTCGTGGGCGATCTCACCAGCAGTCAGGCCCGGGCGGGCGGTAACGATCTCAAGATCCAAGAGTTCGGCCACCAAGGAGCGATGTCGACACCGGATGGCCGTTCGCCAGTCATGGTTTCGTTCGGCGGCCATGGCGTCGGCGAGCCAGTCACCGGCACTGCGATTCCCCGTGATCTCGACGGTCGGACGGGTGGAAGCGGGGCGAGTTGGCAGCGGATCAAGGTTGCGCATGAGACGCGACACCAGGAAAGCAATAAGCAGGCCGAAGCCAATGATCACGAGCCAGGCAATGATCCCCCGACCACCGGTGCTGGTCAGCGCGTTGAACAGATCACCGATCAGGTCCGCGATCCAGTCGAATACTCGTTCTTGCAGCGATGGTGGTCGAGCAGCCTCGACGTACGCTCGGCCAGACAGCACCTGGTCAGCAACGTCGCGAGCTTTCTCGGCGCTGACCTCGGATGGAGGCAGCTCACGCACGGATGCCTCGAGCGACCTGGACCCGACGCAGGATGTCGTCGCCTTCGACTCGGTCTCGGGTCTCAAAATACGCAAGCACAGCAGCACCGGTTCCCAAGATGGTGAGCACCGTTGTGCCAATCGACCCCAAAGCGAAGAAGGCGATCCAGCCCCAATCTCCAAGCAGGAAAGCGCCGAGCACGGGGATGCCGAGCAGTGCGTACGTCAGTAAGAAGTTGATGAGCACAATCAACAACAGCAACCCCAACAGATGCCCGTAACGACGCCGTCCGAGCTGAAACGCTCGTTTGATGGCCGCAAGTGGGCCAAGACCTTCCGCGGCAATGATGGGTGCCAGCAGCATCAGCATGGGTGTTGTGAGTAGCAACGTGACTACCTGGATGACCTTCGACAGTACAAACACCGCCAGAATGATGTGTGACTTGCGCATGGTGAACGTGAGGCATTCGAGCGCTCCCCGGTCAACTCCTTGGCGCCACCCCAACACAAGATGGGTAAGCGCTACTCCGAGAAACGGCAGGATCAAGAATTCCAACACGGTCCCGATCGTGGAACCGCCGAACGCGCCAAAACTGGTGAAGTCGTTTTGGCCCTCGAACTGCCCTGTCTCGGTGTCGAAGTTGTCGAGGGAGAACGTCGAGAACAGGTTGCGGTCAGCCCACGCCGTAATCAGTTGAACCGGCAATACAAACGCGGCCGCTATGGCCGCCACGGTACGAGGTCTGCCGCGCAGAAGAGCGAATGCCCCGTCGGCAATATCGAGCGCATTCAGCGGCCGGTTCGGGACCGGGCTGGGGAGAGGTTCGTGATCAGTCATCGCCGTGCTCAAAGGTAGCGCCCACGAGATCTTGTGGTCTGTATGGCGTTACCGAGTACCGTTTGAGGGTGGCAATCTCGGAACGTTCGCTTGGCTGGTTGCGGTATTTACACCGCAAGGCCCACACCGCCGACAACTGGGACCGAGGCGGTTCGCCTCACCCTCATTGGGATGATCGTTCCGATCCGCCGATGGCAAGCTGGCATCGTTTCGACCTGGTCGACTCGTCCTACGCCATGGGGCTCATGGCACATCGCACCCCCGCATGGACCGAACCCTACGTTGCCATCCTGGACCAGCTCATTGCTCGCCATACGAGTTGGTGGTCCGCCGCTGACTGGCTGACCCAGTTCGGGCACGATCCTGATCAGGCCAACTATCCCGATGCCTATCGCATGTTCATCCCACCAGAGTTGTGGGGCGAGTACGACACGCCGGGCTGGACCGCAAACGGGATCGAGCCTTATGGCAAGCAGATGGATCCGGTGCAGGCCGACGGCATGTTGTTCTACAAGGGCTTCTTCCTGGTGCTTTTGGGTATTCGGTCAATGATCGACAGCAATGATCGTTGGAATGAACCGTTCGAGATGATCCGAGATGGCAACGATTCGTTCTCGTGGACCCACTCGCAGATCGCCGACCATCTGTGCCAACAATGGCTTGCGGCGCCGATCGGTTGCCATTGAGAGAACACCAAAATCTGGCCATTTTGACTGGCTGGAGCTGGCCTCGGTCTGAGGCTTCACGACAACCGACACGGCACTGACTACCACGAGCAAGCCTTCGGGCCATGGTGGGAGTACGCCCGCAAGCATTATCTCGATCTCGATTCCGAATCTGCGCCTACAACAACCACGCTGTACTACGACCCGGTGCTCGATGTACATCACCGCTTGCCGGTGTCGATGGCATCGACCACGTCGTACTACGCAGCACCACAGGTTCCCGAGGAGGCCAAACGGCTATTCCTGGCTGCAGCGTCGTCCATGGGTCTCGATGGTGATCTCAAGCTGCCATTGCGTCCGAGTCGGGCCTACGGCTCTTCGTTGGTACTCGCCCGAGAATGGGGGCTCACCGACATCGAAGAACGGTTGGTCGCTGGCATCGAAGCCTCATACGAACCGACCTGGGATACCGAGACCGGCGAGTTCACCTGGGGTATGGGTCTGAACGAGCCCCATCCACGGGGCCAGTTCAACGCCTTCCTGGCTGCTGCCGAAGCCGCCGGACCTGGAGCGTGGGAAGCGCTCTCGGCGGCTCCCCTCGATCCGTGCCCACAGATCGTCGGGGTCGACTTTCCAACGATGGCGTTCGACCGGGCAGAGTGGATTGGCAGTTCGTTGTACCTCGGCCTGGCGCCGCTGTACGAAGACCCCAAGGTCTACACGACATTCCGTATCGTCGGCGTCGAACCCCGTCAGTGGGACATCGCTGGCATCGATGGCGCAATGGTCGATGCCCGGGCCGATGGTGTGGTCGTGCGGGTGCCGCTGAAGAAGACCCTGATGACCTTCACACCAAGTAGCTACTAGCTACACATCAACTATCCGGCCAGCTCAACTGTCAACACAGAACTCGTGGCCGCCCTGGTCCCGTGCTCTCCGTTGGCCGAATCGCCGAACCCGCAGCCCACACCATGGCACCGTTGTGTTGGGTGCTTTCTGCTTCGGTCGCAAACCCCTTCTCGATCATCGACCGGATGAAGGCCTCGTGCTGGGGTTCGACCTCCCACGCAAGTGTTGCCGCCCACCAATCTGCAACGTCATGTGGCGACGCACAATCGATAACGACCTGGACCGAGAACGGCTGAGTCATTCCCGGGCCTTAGGCGCTGACTTAGCTGAGTGGCGTCTGTCCCAGAACCACGCGGAGCACGTTGGCTACTTCGGTGGAGTCCTTGGTGCCTGCCCCCATGCCGATGGTGTCGATCGTCATTGGCGGCATCGGGCCCCAGACATCCACGAGTTCAGCGAGCAATGCCGCGCCCGTGGGTGTGGTGCTCTCGAACGGAGCTGGACCAGCCTGCACGGCAGTGACGCCCTTCATGATCTGGAGCACCGCAGGCACTGGCACAGGTATCGGCCCATGAGCCCCACGCGTGTTGCCGTTGCCCAAGCTGAGTGTTGAGCAATAGATCGCTTCAAGGTTCAGGTGTTGGATGCCGGCACACGAGGCGACAACGTCAGCGATGGAGTCGAGGGCCCCGACTTCGTGGAAATGGACCTCGTCGATCGATGTCTGGTGCACCGAGGCTTCGGCTTCGGCCAATCGTTGGAAGACCGCACTTGCGCTCTGCCGCACGGATGGGTCGAGACTTTCGAACAGGGCGAGGATCTCGGGAAGGTGTCGCATGGTGCGGGTCTCGGGGACGTCGACATGCACCTTGGTGGCGCCAAGGCCACCTCGTTGGACATCTTCGACCCGCAGCGAGATCCCGAGGTCGAACGGATCCAGGCTTGTCTGAAGCACGGTGAGTGGAACCCCTGCACCTACCAAGGCACCGAGCATCATGTCGCCGCTGGCGCCTGCTCCCCCATCGAACCATACGATCGTCATTGGGGTGCTTTCATCAACGACAGCATGCGCACCGCTGCACACGCTGCGCCGAAACCGTTGTCTATGTTCACCACGGTCACGCCCTGGGCACAGCTGGCGAGGGCACTGTTCAGCGCCGTCGTGCCGCCGGTAGCAACGCCGTAACCCACCGAGGTGGGCACAGCGATAACGGGTGCGCCGACAAGCCCGCCAAGAACGGAGACGATTGCAGCGTCCATTCCTGCGACCGCGATAACGATGTCGGCGGCTCGGATGTCATCGAGTCGAGCTTGCAGCCGCCAGATTCCGGCAACTCCGACATCGACGATCGTGTCGGAAGCAACACCACTGAACTGCAGCGTGCGCGCTGCTTCAGCAGCGACCTGCTGATCCGATGTTCCAGCAGCCACGACCGCGACCTGACCTGGCCGGGTCGGCAACGAGCCGTGCATGGTGGCTGTCAGGCTGACCGGGTCATAGTCCATCTTCGCCTGGGCGTAGCCATCGAGCGTGTCAAACTGTCCGGCAGCCAAGCGAGTGAAGAGCACAGGATCGGGTTGGGCCAACAGGTCATCGACAATGGAAGCGAGCTGTTGATCGGTCTTGGCAGACGACAAGACGGCTTCGGGCATGCCGATCCGTTCAGGTCGCTGATAATCGTGCTGATGCATAAGGGTTGTTACGAGACTCGAAGGAAGGAACGGCCGGCGCGGTAGTCGTCGTCGTCGAGAGACACGTCGATCAGCTCCGGTTCGACCGAGGTCATCGCGGTTCGGACCGCTGCAATCACACTCGCGTCGATGTGGTGACGGTCTTCGCCACGAACCTCGACGAACACGTTTGCCTCTCGGATTCGACAGCGCACGATCGCCACGCCGGTGAGTTGGGTCACAAGCGCTTCGCCGACTTCAACGGCTTGGAGGCGTGCAGCGGTGACTCGGGTACCGGTGTAGAGACGGCTAGCCAGGCACGGCGAGGCTGGTAGATCGGCTTCGGCCAGGCCGAGGTCCCGGGCTGCGGATCGGATGTCGGCCTTGCCCCACCCGGCTTCGACATAGGGGTGATGCACGGCGTGTTCATCAGCAGCGATCAGCCCAGGTCGGTACTCACCAAGATCGTCGGTGTTAGCGCCGCTCAGGATCACGGCATCGGACGGAGCCGAGGTTGAACCCTGGAGTGTCGAGATCGCGTCGTACAAGTTTGACTTGCAGTAATAACAACGATCTGCCGGGTTTGAGAGATACCGCTCGTCGTCGAATTCGCTGGACCGCACCAGTTCCAGATTCCAGCCTTCGCGCTCGGCGAAGGCCACAACACGGGCTGTTCCCGGGCCGGGAACTGCCGGTGTAACGGTGTGGGCGACAATCGTCTGTTCAGGTGCTGCACGGTGGGCCAGCGTTGCTAGGACAAGACTGTCGATACCACCACTACAGGCAACGATGCGCGCTGGGTACAACACGAGTTTGTCGTGCAACTTGTTGTGTGGATCGACCATGGGGTGACACGCCTCCTGCGACTCGCCACCATAGCGATACGGCGACTAGGTCAGTACGTCGGATAGGACGTCGAGACAACGATCGAGATCATTGTCGTCGATGATCAGCGGCGGGCAGAACGCCAGGCTGTCGCCAATGGGCCGAAAGATCACGCCTTTGTCGAGCGCTGCATCTCGGGCAGCGATGGTCTGGTCGGCAGTCGCGCCCTCGGGAAGTTGCGCTGACCACAGTGCACCAACCCCTCGGTAGCCCGACAGCGTGCCGTCGGCCACCATTGCGGTGAGGCCCGACGAGAACTTTTCGCCGATCTCTTTCGCCCGCTGCACGAGCCCTTCGCGCTCGATGATGTCGATGTTTACGAGTCCGGCCACCGCACACGCTGGATGACCGCTGTACGTGAAGCCGTGGCGGAGGTAGAAGTCGGGGTCGGATTCGAACAGATCACAGATCGCTCGACTCACGATCACGCCACCAAGGGGTTGGTAGCCGCTTGTCACACCTTTCGCGAACGTCATGAGATCGGGCTTCACGCCATAGGTCTGAGCTGCGAACCATTCACCGGTGCGGCCAAAACCGCAGATGACCTCGTCGAACACCAGCAGTGCGCCGGCCTTGTCGCACAGCTCGCGAAGACGGCGCATGTAGTCCTCGGTCGGCGGCCACACGCCACCAGCACCCTGCACTGGTTCGGTGATCACACCGGCAATGCGGTCGCCGTGTTCCGCGAACACTCGGGCAGCGGACTCGATGTCGTCGGGATCGATCTCCATGATGTGGGGCATCAGGTCACCCCAACCCTCGCGATTGGCTGCAATACCCTGAAGCGATGTCCCTGCCCCTGCGATGCCGTGATACCCACGGGTGCGGCGGAGGATGATCTGGCGGTCAGGTTCACCCTTGAGTTGGGCGATCTGTCGGGTCAGCTTGAACGCGGTGTCAACCGCCTCCGAACCTGAGCAACACATGAAGACGCGTGACCCTTCGAGCGGCGATAGATCGCTGATGCGTTCAGCCAACTGCTCGGGCGCGGCATGCGACCACGGGTCGAAGACGTTGTAGGCAATGGTGCTGAGCTGCTCATGAACAGCGTCGGCAATTTCCGTCCGGCCATGGCCGACCTGACACAGCCACAAGCTGCCCATGCCGTCGATGTATTCGTTGCCTTTGGTGTCCCAGAGGCGCACACCTTCGCCACGGACAAGTTCGCGAAACTTCTCCTTGTCCTTGGCCGGCTTGGCATAGGGGTGCAGCAGTTTTGGCTTCATGTGGGACTCCCTCTGAGATTCAAGACCAAGAGTAATCCACGCCAATCAGTCGCCGCGTAACGAGCGCCACGACAATACATGCGCGAGCTCAGCAGAGCGATGCAGGATCACGACGCGAGTCCTGTTTCAGTCGGGTGTTGTGCCGTGCGCCATTCCGGAAATCCGTCTTGGAGGCGTCGTACGTTGCGGCGTTGTTTGCGAAGGAGTCGCACTGCTTCGTCAGCGAACACGCAGTACTGACCTCGGCAGTACGCGACGATGTCGACATCGGCTGACAGGTCACGAACCATGCCCGGGAGCTGACCTATGGGGATCGAACGTGCGCCTCGAATATGCCCGGCGGTGTACTCGGCCTCGGGGCGGACATCGACGATGATGAGGTTGCCGTCATCAAGGCGTTCGGCGAGTTCGTCTCTGCTGATCTCATCGAGACTGGACCTGTTACCCAGGTAATCTGCGGCTAGGGCGTCTAACTCGGCAAGATGTGCGTGGGCCACCGAACGCAGCACTGTCCACAGCTGCTCTACCTCGCCAGAGGCGTGTTGATAATAGATGCGGTTTCCCGCACGGCGGGTGGTCACGAGTCCTGCTGCCGCGAGTACGTGCAGATGGTGTGAGGTATTGGCGACACTCTGGCCGATCTCGTTCGCGAGTTCATCAACGTGTCGTTCACCTTGCGCCAGAACGTCGATGAGTTCAACCCGGCGGCCGTTGCCGAGTGCTTTGGCCACGTTGGCGAATCCGTCGAACAGCGCGTTCTTCGCCTGGCGGTCTCCCATAGTGCAATCTCCTCAAACGTTTCTTTGAATTGTCACTATAGTGAACAGGTCTATTCAAGACCTTGTTTGAGGAGCCACAATGGGCAAGCAGACCAGTCCCCCCGTGATCCGGTTGGGGTTACACGAGAACCTGGCCCAGTTCTCGTTACTCGTTGGCGTCAACGCGCTCGTCGGCGGCATGATCGGCCAAGAACGCACGGTTCTGCCTCTTCTCGCCACCGATGTCTTCGGGCTCACCGCGTTCACCGCCACGCTGACCTTTATCGCTGCATTCGGCATCGTCAAAGCAGCCACCAACTTCTTCGCGGGCACGTTGTCGGACCGTTACGGCCGCAAACCCGTCCTCATTGCTGGATGGATCATCGGCATCCCGGTACCTCTGCTGTTGATGTGGGCACCGACATGGGGATGGGTGATTTTCGCCAACGTGCTACTCGGCGTCAATCAGGGTCTCACCTGGTCGACCACGGTCATCATGAAGATTGACCTCGCTGGGCCTGAGAAACGTGGTTTAGCCATGGGCCTAAACGAGGCAGCCGGCTACGGCGCAGTAGCCGTTACGGCTCTGGCCACTGGCTGGATCGCAAACGAATGGGGTCTACGGCCCGAGCCGTTCTTTCTTGGTCTCGCGTACGCCGGACTCGGACTCAGCCTTTCTGTGCTGTTCGTCAAAGAGACCCACCACCACGTGCACCACGAAGCAGCCAGCCATGTGGCCACCGACGACATGCACCACGCGCTCACCGATCGCGAGATCTTCACCCTGACCAGCTTCCGCGACAAATCTCTGTCGGCAGCTTCACAAGCAGGCCTCGTCAACAATCTCAACGACGGTCTTGCATGGGGTCTGTTCCCGATCTTCTTCGCCGCATCCGGCCTCGCCGTGGGTCGCATCGGCATCCTGGCAGCGATCTACCCCGGTGTCTGGGGACTCGGCCAGCTCTACACCGGAGCGCTCTCTGATCGGATTGGCCGCAAGCCGTTGATCGTGGCCGGCATGCTCACCCAGGCCGCCGCCATCGCTTGGATGGCGACCATGAACAGCTTCTGGCCTTGGGCCCTCGGCGCAGCAGTACTCGGCGCCGGCACCGCAATGGTCTACCCGACACTCCTCGCCACAATCGGCGATGTCGCCCACCCCACGTGGCGGGCCCGATCTGTCGGCATCTACCGGCTGTGGCGAGACGCCGGGTTCGCCGTCGGTGCACTTCTTGCTGGACTCCTGGCCGACCTCATCTCCATCCAAGCAGCCATCTATGCCGTCGCCGCACTCACGGCCTTGTCCGGAGTTGTCGTCATCACCCGCATGATCGAAACACACCCGATCGCGAATCACTGATACCTCGCAGTCCATCTCAGGCTTCGTCGGCGTGCATGCCGGACGGCATGGCGGGTTGGCCCTAGGATCACCACATGGCTGGACTAGTCACCGTCTCAGAATTCGATCATCTCGTGCTGGTCTGCGCGGATGTCGAGCGAACCCTTGCGTGGTACACCGATGTCCTAGGCCTGACCCCGGTGAGAGTTGAGCAATGGCGACAAGGCGAAGTGCCCTTTCCATCGGTGCGTATTAGCGATGCCACGATCATCGATCTCGTGCACGGAGAACCGTCGGATGGGCGTCTCGATCACCTGTGTTTGGTGGTCGAACCAACCGACCTTGCCGAGCTGGCACTGTCGCCAGCGCTCGACGTGATCGATGGCCCAGCAACTCGTTTTGGCGCACGTGGTAACGGCACGTCGTTGTATGTGCGCGATCCCGATGGTGCCGTCGTCGAACTACGCCACTACTAAGACTCAATTCGGGTCCAAGGGCCCTAATCACGGCAGATCACGACGGGTAGATTCTCGTTATGTCTGATGCCTTCGCAGAAAAACGATCAATTCTTGAGCAGGAACGTGCGTTGCTGCTCCGGCGGATCGATGAGCTCACCATTGGCGGCGAGATCGACATGGACTACGACGACGACTTCGCTGATCGAGCTCAGGTCGCTGGCGAGGTCGGTGAAAATCTCACGCTTGCCAACGCACTGGGTGTGCAGCTACGCCTCGTCGAAAAGGCGCTGGTACGTATGGACGAAGGCACCTTTGGCACGTGCGAAGTCTGCACGGAACCAATCGAGACCGAACGACTCAACATCTTGCCAATGACAAATCACTGCATCGCACACGCCTGACTTTGTGTGCGGCCTGGGGTGATCCAGCATTCCCGTTTGCTCTGTCGAGCAAACGGAACTATCACTTCTTGTGATCGGCCTTCCAGGTGTCGTAGCCGACTACGGGCAATCCCGCATCCTTCCAGCCGTTGAAGCCGGATTCGATGTGAGAGACACGAGGTAGACCCATGTCTTTGAGTGTCTTTGCTGACAAACTTGTCCGCCCTCCACCCGCTCAATACAAGACAAATTCTTTGTCTTCGGCGAAGACTGGTTTGAAGTACGGCGACGACGGATCGATCCAGAATTCGAGCATGCCTCGGGGCGAGTGCATGGCACCGACGATGACCCCATCTCGCTGTAGTTCGCGGATATCTCGGATATCGACCAGCAGTGCGCCCTCTTCGTTGGCCCGTCGTTGTGCTTCTTCAGGCGAGTGATTGTCGATCTCTCGGCGTGCCTCTTCGATCATCTGCTCGACAGATTTGATCGCCATCTCAGTCTCCCTGTTTCGTCTGTGGGTCGGTCTTGTTCTGATTCTGCCGGATACGTGACGTGCTCGGTTAGCTGCCGCCCCAGGGGAACATCGGGCGACATTCAGTCACGGGGTAGGTAGCCGCCCCGGCCTTGCGGGAGTCGCATGTCCAGGATGCGGCTGGCGACAACCGTTCGCAGAATGCCTGCCGTGCCGCCACCGATCGTGAACATACGGACATCGCGGTACATCCGCTCGAGTGGGTTGCGACGGCTGTAACCAGCTGCACCGTGCAGTTGGAGTGCGTCGCTCACCACTTCGATAGCGGCCTCGGCGGTGAAGATCTTGGCTTGGGCTGCCATCGCGGGATCGGGGAACGGCGAACCATTCGGGCCGTGAGACTCGGCGGCGCGCCAGGTCAGGCTTCGGGCGGCTTCAAGCTTGACCGACATATCGGCGAGACTCCACTGCACACCCTGGAACTCGGCGATCGGCCGGTCGAATTGTTCACGAGTTTTCACGAAGTCCAGCGCTAGTTCGTAGGCGCCCTGAGCGATGCCGAGGCCGACGGTTCCCGCACCGACTCGCTGGGAGTTGTACGCGTTCATCAGGTCGCCGAAACCACGCTTGAAGCCCGAAGGCGGCATGACCACCATGTCTGGCCCAACAACCATGTCTTCGAAGAGCACTTCCATCTCAGGAATGGCACGCAGTCCCATCGTCGGTTCACGACGCCCGAACGACAGCCCAGGGGTTTCGTCGCGGATTACGAGGAATCCGCCAATGCCTTCTTCGTTGCCTTGCTCGTCGAACACCCGAGCGAAGATGAGATGCAGACGCGACACGGTGCCGCCTGTGATCCAATGTTTGATCCCGTTGATCACGTACTCGTCGCCCCGACGGTCTGCTCGGGTCGTCATCATCGATGCCGAGCTGCCAGCGCCAGGTTCGGTGATACAGATGGCTGGTTTGTCGCCGCTGAGCACTAAGTCAGCAGCGAGCTTCTTCTGGTCGTCGGTGCCATACGCCATGACCGCAGAGATCGCACCCATATTGCACTCAACAGCGATACGGCCAGTAACACCGCATACCTTGGCCATTTCTTCGACAACAAGCACTGCATCGAGGAACGACAGACCAGGGCCACCGAACTCGGTAGGAACGGTCATGCCAGTGAAGCCAGCGTCACGCAGAGCTTCGACGTTGGCCCACGGATACTCCTGGGCCTCGTCGACATCGGCTGCCCGGGGTGCAATCACCTCGGTGGCCAACTCTCGAGCCTTGGCCTGGAGCTTCAGTTGATCGTCGGTTAGTTGCCAGCTCATAAGAAGGGTCCTTCAGAGTTCAGAGTTCAGGGTCAGGGTTCGGAGTCAGGAACGGGGTTTCAGCGTCACGGGGAGATGTTCGATGCCGTTGACAAAGTTTGACGGCACGAACTGTGGCTCACCTACCTGGAGCTGTAACTTTCTGCGAAGTAGTTCTTCGATCAGGATCGAAACTTCGAGCCGGGCCAGTGATGCACCCAGGCAGAAGTGTGCGCCTCCCCCGCCAAAGGCGACATGGGCCGGCACTTGCGGACGGTCGGCTCGGAACGCCCGAGGGTCAGGAAACTGGGTGTCGTCGAAGTTCGCTGCGGCATACCACATGACGATCTTGTCGCCTGGGAGCAGGTCTGTGCCACCAAGCGTGGTCGGTGTCGTCACAGTCCTGCGGAAGTACAAAATCGGCGACGAGTAGCGAATGACCTCGTCGGTAAGTGACGGCAACAGAGACGGGTCGTGACGTACCCGTTCGAACTCGTCGGCGAACTCGACCATGTGCATGGCCAAATGGGCCATCGACGAGCGGGTTGTTTCATTGCCAGCGAAAATCATGAGTCGGAAGAAATTGGCGAACTCTTCATCGGACAACCGCTCGCCATCGACTTCGGCTTCGATCAATTTAGAGATGAGGTCGTCGGCAGGTTCAGCGCGGCGTAGGTTGCCCAGACGTCTGGCATATTCGCTCATGCCGAATGCGGCGGGGCTATTAAACGGCAGCAGTCGCAGCTCAGTGGTATTGCCATACGCATCTGCATCAAGCGGATCGTTGCCGGTGCCAGCCACCAGGTGGTCCGAGAGTTCCACCATGAAGTCATGGTCCTGCTCTGGGACTCCCATGAGATCACAAATCACGCCGATCGGAATGGGCGCAGCAATCAGCTTGACCCAGTCACCTCCGCCGGTGGCCTCGAGTGCATCGAGGCAGTTACTCACGCGCTCACGAATCGCGATCTCATACTGCTGTACATGTCGAGGCGTGAACGCCGAACTGACCAACCGCCGCAGCCGAGTGTGCATCGGCGGATCCAAGTCGATCATCGATGCCCGAGCGTCGAGCGCATCCTCGTCGATGTCGTAGATCTGTATATGGCCAACCTCAGACGAGTAGGTCGCTGTGTCTCGAGACACCGTGACCAAGTCCTGGTGGCGAGTCACCGACCAGAAGCCGCTGCGGTCCCCTGGCCCTGGTTCGGTCCAGGTCAGGCCAGACGCAGCCCGCATCTGAGCGAATGCGTCATGTGGGATTCCAGCCGCAAACGTGTCAGCGTTGTGGAGATCGATCGGAGCATGGTTCATAGCGGCTCAGTCCTGGATCGCGACAGAAATCGCACTGGCTGGACAACGATCGATCACTGCTGCCGCACGGTCAGTTGGCAGCAGTGCCTCGCCCACAACACCAGCGATATTGGTGTCTTCGTCGATGAGGAACGTCGCCTCTTCGAGCATCTCGCACATGCCGCTGCCGATGCATTTCTCGGCATCAACAACAAGTTTTACGGACCCTGGCATCAGCGCACCGGTTCCATGTCAACAGAGAGAATGCCGTGTACGAAGTTCGACGGGCACCGTTGCACGTCGCCAGTCTGGCGCAGGCCTAGGCCCCGTTCAGCCATCTGATCGAAGAGCGACGAGATCTCGAGCCGAGCTAGGAATGCCCCCAGGCAGAAGTGTGGTCCACCACCGCCAAACGAGAACTGGTTGCCACCGCTTCGGGTGATGTCGAACACAAACGGGTCCGCAAAGACCTCGTCGTCGCGATTCGCCGATGCATACCACATGACGACCTTCTGACCGGCTCCGATCGCTGTGCCTGCCAGCTCGGTGTCGGTCGTAGCAGTGCGTCGCATGTGCAGCACCGGCGTGGCCCACCGAAGCACTTCGTCGGTTGCGGTATCGATCATGGATCGGTCGGCGCGTAGCCGCTGCATCTGGTCAGGATGATCCGCAAACGCAACCGCACCATGGCTGAGCGCGGTGCGGGTGGTTTCGTTTCCAGCAAAGATGAGCAAGTGGAACAGGTTCCGGAACTCGCTGGCAGACAACTTCTCGCCGTCGGCTTCGGCTTGGACGAGCATGGTGACCATGTCGTCTTGGGGATCTTGGCGGCGCAAGTCAGCCAACCGAGCCCCGTACTCGAACATGGCGTGACTTGCCGGGCTATTGAACGGCAACAACCGAAGTTCGGTCGTGTTGCCGAACGCGTTAGCCGGCAGCGATTGTTCGTCGCCCGTGCCTTCGACCAAATAGTTGGATAGCTCAACCAGATAGTCGGCATCCTCGATCGGTACACCCAGGATTGCCAGAATGACCCGAATGGGAAGCGGTGCTGCTACCAGGTCTACCCAGTCCCCGCCATCGGCGGCTTCGAAGTCATCGAGCACATCACCAACGACGGAACGGGTGAGGTCACCCCACCGCCGAATGTTCTTTGGTGTGAAGACGCTACTGATCAGCCGTCGCAACCGAGTGTGATCGGGTGCATCGGTATCGATCAGAGATCGTCGGGCCTCAAGTGCATCTGCCTCGAGGTCCCAGAGGTTGGTGTGGCCAAGCGCCGACGAGTAGATCTCGGGGTTCTTCGACACCTCCTTAACCTCGGCGTGGCGGGTCACCGCCCAGAAACCAGCGCTGTCATCGGTCGGGTCCCCGTACGGATGCCAGGCGATTCCAGGTTGTGCTCGTAGAGCCGCGAATCGGTCGTGGGGAATGCCGTCGAGGTACAGATGCGAATCGGTGACGTTTACCGGAGGCTGAGCGGCCACAGTGTTCATGTCAGCTGAACTCGATGTAACGAGCGCGTTCCCAGTCGTTCACGTCGCCGGCGACGCCGTGCTCTGCGGCAAGGACGACCTCGGCAGCGGCCATCGACACGTAACTCGCCGAGAACATGTCGCCAAGCTGCACTGCCAACTCGCTTCCGGAATACGCCTCGATCGACCCCGCCAGGCTGTTCGCCAGAGGTATGCAGTCACCTGGGTTGGTGTACATGTCGCCCTCGCTCATTGGCCCGGGATCAAGATCATTGGTGATCCCATCGGTTCCGGCGGCAAGCAGACCGGCAATGAAGAGGTACGGGTTCGCATCGGCGCCGCCGGCGCGGAACTCGACTCGGTTGGCTGGCGAACCAGCTTCGGCGATACATCGGGCCAGCACCGTGCGGTTGTCGAGACCCCAGTGAATGTGAGTCGGCGCAAACGTATACGGGTCGATGCGCCGGGGGCCATTCGCTGTTGGTGCGCCCAGCAGCCCAAGCGCCGGCGCGTGTTTCAGGAGGCCAGCAAGCCACTTGGCCATGGTTTCGTTCGGTCCGCCACTGGAACTCGCGAAGACATTGGCCCCGTCGGACTTCAGGCTGGTGTGAACGTGCATGCCTGAGCCGGATTGATCCATCCAAGGCTTCGGCATAAACGTGGCCCGCATACCATGTTGCACCGCAACCTGCTTGACGATCGATCGGAACAACACGGTGTCGTCGGCGGTGGTGAGCGCATCGTTGTACGCGACGTTGATCTCGATCTGGCCCGCCCCGTATTCGGCGTTGGACGATTCGACGTCCATACCAGCTCCAATCAGAGCCGACCGCATGTCGGCAAATACGTCTTCGAGTTCGAGGGCATCGGTCAGGGAGCTGTACTGGATGTGGCTCTGCACCGGTGACCAGTCAGCGTTGCAGAGGTAGAACTCAAGTTCGGTAGCCACGACTGGATCGAGATGCATCGCAGTGCACTTTGCGATCTGTTTTTTCAGGATCGCACGGGGTGACAACGGATGAGGTTCGCCATCGGAATCAAAAGCATCGGCAAAAACCAGTGCATACCCGGGGCGATGCGTCAGGATCCGGCCAGTGCTGACATCAGCGTGAAGGTGGCAGTCGAGAAAACCACTATCCATATTGATGAACTCGTTGTCGGGCAGATCGTTCTGCATATCCATCACAAAGATGGCGTCGGCGATACCGAAGGCCGACGAATGCCCCGATGCAAAGAACCGGTCGACAGGAACCCTTTTGCCTCGGAGGTGCCCGTAGGTGTCTGGTGTGGCCACCTCGACCGTGTGAACGCCATGTTCCTGGCACAGTGTGTGAAATGCTTCGAGTGTCAGACCCATCTGGATGACTCCCCCTTATCGGTGGTTGGTACGTCGGTCATGTTGTGAGAACGATTCGCCCACGAGTCTGGCCCATGCGCAACCGGTCGTGTGCAACCTGGGCATCGGCCAGCGGTAAAACGTCGACGGCGCGTAACAGCGTCGGCTCTCGACGAGCCAGGGCGAGCACGTCGTCGAGTTCACTTCTGCTCCCCCAGATACTCGACATCAGTCGAGCTTCGTGAGGCACAGCGCCGAAACCAAACGGCACCCGGCCCAGTGCGAGACCGACCACAATCACCAGTCCCTGGCGGGCGACATGATGAACCGCATTGGTCAGTGTGGCTTCGTTTCCAATGAAGTCGAGAACAACGTCGCCCGGCGGTACATCCGCCAGAGCATCGGCGTGGACCGCATGATGGGCGCCGATCTCGATCGAAGCAGCGAGTTTGTCGTCGGCGATGTCGACCGCCGTGACCTGGGCGTCGGTCAGCAACCGGAGATAACTGATGGCGTATTGACCAAGCCCACCTGCTCCGACCACGGTGGCTCGTCCGTGTGAACCGCGTTCGCGAAGAAGCTCAAGGCCGTGTTGCACGGCGCGCCACGCGGTCAGACCTCCACATGCAAGTGGCGCCGACGCGATGGGATCCAGACCATCCAGCGGCGCTAGGTAACGCCGATGCTTGACCAACATTCGGTCGGCGTAACCACCATCGGTGAACAGGCCGGCCTCGGTGGCGTTGGCGCACATATTTTCCAGGCCGCGATCACATTGCACACACGACCGACAACCCCATGGGGCGTACACCATGACGGGTCCAAGTTCGGCGTGCACGCCGGTGACTTCGTGACCGAGCACCATGGGTAACGGGCTGGGAAAGACACCCTCGACTACATGCAGGTCCGAGTGACAGACGCCGCATGCGGTCACGTCGATGATCTCTGCATCACCCTGCGCGACCGGTTCAGGGTGGTCTGTCACCAACAGAAGTGGCGTGTTGGCCTCGATGACTAGGACTGCTCGCATTACGACCAACCTCGACTCAGCAGCAGACTTTTCTCCGGCACAGGTGCCGCCCCTCTATCGTTTAGTCTCTCGAACATAGCAAACTAGTTCGGTAGCTAACGAAAGGGGCAATATCACATGAGCCACTCCGGCAAACGTGCCCTCGTCATCGCCCATGAACCCGATGGACCTGCTGGTCAAATCGAGGTCCGGCTGGTGCAGCGCGGCTTCGATGTTGACACCCATATCGTGACCCATGACTACGACGAACCAAACGTGGCGTCACCATGGCCTGACTTCAGCGAGTACGACGTAATCCTGCCGATGGGATCGGTCCGGTCGGTGACCCGCAAAGACGAAATCGATAGCTGGATCTATCGCGAGCTCGAGTTACTACGCGAGGCCCACGAGGCCGGGACCCCCATTCTGGGTGTTTGTTTCGGTGGCCAGCTTTTGGCCGATGCCTTGGGTGGATCGGTCGAGGTGGCGCCAGTCACCGAGCTTGGGTGGTTCGAGATCGCAGCAACCCGGGGTGATAACAATCCAGCGGGCCCTGGGCCGTGGAAAGAGTGGCACCATGACCGGTTCACTCCCCCACCTGTCGCCCAATTGCTTGCGGTTACCGAACACGCCAGTCAGCTGTTTCGGCTCGGACAAACAGTAGGCACCCAGTTCCACCCCGAAGTGGACCAAAATCACGTGACCGCGTGGCTCAGTGCCTGCGACGACGACTACCTGAGCGAACACGGCGTCAATCGGGAAACGATCTTGGCCGACATGATCGCGCACGAAGAACGAAACACGGCCCAGTGCCACGCATTCGTGGATTGGTTCCTCGACCGGGTCGCCTTCCCCACGGGCACAAAAGAAAAGATGACGGTATGACCCAGGATCCATCAACCCGCCGACCATTGATTGGCTTAACCGGACGACGAAAGAAGGCGGGCCAGATCGTCGGAACCCCCGAGGTCCTGCACGACCTCGATGGCGACTGGTTCTACGCCGATTATGCCCGCGGTGTGTTCGAAGCGGGTGGGTTGCCGGTCAACCTTCCGCTCGATGTGGATCCCATGCTGTTTGCCGATCGACTTGACGGCATCTTGTTGTCCGGTGGCGCAGACATCGATGCGGCTCAGTACGGCGCTACTAGCGGCGACGGCGACGATCCGGCTGAACAGGAACGAGACGCATTCGAATTAGCGCTGTTCTCGGCCGCTGCCGAACGCAAGCTTCCGGTGCTCGGCATATGCCGGGGCCTGCAGCTGGTGAACGTGGCTACTGGCGGGACCTTGCATCAACATGTGCCGGTCCACGCGGGTTTCACCCAGCCGCCTGCGACGCTGCTTCATAACGTCGAGTTCGCACCTGATTCGGTGCTCGGATCCCTCTATGAGCCTGGCCATCAGGTGAACTCGCTGCATCACCAGACGGTCGATCGGGTCGGACAAGATCTGCGGGTAACCGCAAGCCACGACGGCAGTGTCGAAGGCATTGAACATCGGTCGTTACCAATCGTGGCTGTGCAGTGGCATCCAGAAATGCTCCCTAGTCGAGCGAACGATCCGGTGTTCGGCTGGCTCGTCCAGGCGGCGTCCTAACGAGCCGACTCAGCTACCTAACAACCGACTTACGCCAGGCGCTGAACGACGAAACTGACCCCGGGGCGGGCTGAACCAACCACGGCCACGGGAGCACGGCGGCAGGACGAATCGCTTCCGCTCTAGAGCGAAATCCGGGCACCGGAGCGAAGGTAACTGCCAGGTGTTCGCCGTGTGAGTTTCCTGCAGCCTGGTCGGTTGAACGACCTTCACCGAGCATCGCTACTGGGTCGCCGACCAGAATGGTGAGCTGGGTCTGCGTGGCAATCTCTGCCAAGGTCTCGGTCAGAAAAACGAGGCGCTTCGCGGAGAGTTGCAGACGTTGTAGCAACGGCTCATCGAATACGAATACTGCGGGAAGGTCTGGGTAGGCCATCAACGCCGGGTCAGAGTCACCCAGCGACTCAGCCGTCAGCCACACCGTGTCTGGGTCTCGATTTCTCAGCTCGTGCTGAGGCCCGGCGATCTGTGTCGGATCGCCGTCCATCGGTTGGGCACTCTGCTCCGGTGGGCCGAACATAGGGTCATCAGGCCATTGCTCAATCGGGCATGCTTCCCGATGGCCACAACGGTCACAGAGCCCTGGCGCCCGTTTGTTAACCTGCCATCTGCTGAAGCCGTAGTGCTTCGAGGAACCTACGCCGCTCGTCCATTGCCAGCCAAGGCGATTGGCGGCTCGAGAACCGTCGAGCAAGTGTCGGAAGAAGACATCCTCGCCCTCGCTCCATGACGAGCCGGAACGGACTGCCCACTGGCTTGCAAGCCACATGCGCGCCTGATTGACAAGCCATCCGTCAGATTCCAGCTCGTCGATCGACACGTCGATACACGCCATTGACCGATCCCATGCTGGGCCCACCGACTGTTTCGGCGACTGAACACGACGCACCCCACGAGCGGTCCGGTGTCCGAGGCGGGCATACCAATGACGGGCGAACTCTTGCCACAACAGCTCGTCGTGAAACTTGTTGACGTCGGGTGTCGGACCGTGAGCCGTTGCTGCCCATACATCGGGCAACGAGAGCAACCCATGTCGGATGTAGGGCGACAAACGGGATGCACCCCGCCGAGTTGCGGGATAGACCTCATTGCGGCGTGTCGCGTAACCAGTCAGGTCAAAATGAACCAGTGCTGCGTTCGCTGCCTTCTGCCCACCTCGGAAGGCGGTCGAACCACGGATGGGGCCAACCACGAGATGAGCGAGATGCGCTTTGACAAAAGCTTCAGCAGCCGCTTGGCCCGGCTCTGGGACGGTAAGTTCTGTCACGTCATGCCCAGCGGATCCGGAACGGGCCTTTTGTTGTGGACGGGTCCACAACACCGCCGCTCTGCGTGATCACGACACCGCCACCAGCGACCAGCCTGCGAGCTGCCGCACGGGCTGGTTCCAGCAATTGTCTCCACTCGTCGTCGATACAGCCATTTGCGAAAGCAAGGGCACGGGCTACCTCGGACGGACAGATCGATGTACCGGAAGGCCTCTCGTTGAGCCATCTCAGGATCAGGATCTCACATGCTTGGTCATCCGCTGACGGTCCTCCGCGGCATCGCTTCGAGCAGTAACGCACTTCGTCCCACGTCCGTTCCCATTTCTTGCGCCACGTGAATGAACGTCCGCAGGTGCCACACACCTTGCTCGGCAAGTGCGCAGGCATTACAGCTCGCCAGCATCGAGCGCGGTCAACACGTGAACCGCTCGTTCGCGGACGGCATCCAAGTCGGCCAGGCGTCGCATACCTGCCAGTTGTTGACCCATCCGATGATTGCCCGAGAACGCAGCCTCGTTGCGAGCCAAGAAGTCCCAATACAAGGTAGTAAACGGGCAAGCATCGTCGCCGGTGCGTTTCTTTGGGTCGAAGCGGCATGGTTTGCATGAATCGCTCATCTTGTTGATGTAGGCCCCGCCGCTTGCATACGGCTTGGTCGCCATCCGTCCCCCGTCGGCATGCAGAGCCATGCCGACGACGTTCGGCAACATGACCCATTCGGCACCATCGACAAAACTGGCCCACATCCAGTCGGTCATCGCCTGCGGGTCCACCCCGGCAGTTAGCGCGAGATTGCCGAGCACCATGAGCCGTTCGATGTGATGGGCATAACCGTGGGCTTCGACATGGCCGATCACGTTTCGGACACACGCCATGTCGGTCGGTGCTTCGCCGGTAAAGGCCTTAGGCACGTCTCGGGTGGCCACCAATTGGTTCTCGTCGCGGTACTCGGGCATCCACAACCAGTAGACGCCCCAGACGTACTCGCGCCAGCCGATCACCTGGCGGATGAAACCCTCGACCGAGTTGATCGGCGCGTCTCCAGAGCGATAGGCCGCCTCTGCTGCTTCGACGACTTCCATGGGGTGCAACAAGCCAAGGTTCATCGACGACGCCAATACCGAGTGCGCCATCTTCCATTCGCCCGACAACATGGCGTCTTCGTGAGGGCCAAACGGGGCAAGCCCTGTCGTGATGAACTCGTCGAGCCGTTGGAGCGCCTGGGTTCGAGTCACCGGCCAGTGGCCGTCCGGTGGGGCGCCCCACACATTGTCACCAAACGCGTTGATCACAGACCGGTCGATGTCATCGAGTGCAAACGGGGCAATGGTCGGCCACGAACGTCCGTCTTTAGGCGGACGCTCGCGATTGTCGTGGTCGAAGTTCCATCGGCCCCCGGCGGGCTCGCTGGCTCCGTCCATCATCAACTCCAACCGAGATCGCTGCCACCGGTAGAAGTCCTCCATCTTGAAGGACTTCCGACCGTTGGCCCACGATGCAAAGTCGTCGTAGTGACACGTGAACTGATCGTTGCGGTCGATGTCGACGCCGAGATGTTCGAGCATCGCCCGGCCATCCCAACTCATGGGTTCCATCGCGATCACCCGGTCGACGTCGAACTCCTTGACGTGCGCACGCAAACCGTCGCGAAGCGTGGGCGCTCGACGGTAGTCAACGTCGAACCCTTCGGCCTCGAGTTCTTCAGCGAAATGGCGCATGGCCGAGATCACAAGGTGAAGTCGCTGCCGGTGCCAACGTTTTGACGCTGCCTTTGTCGTGCTCTCCACCAGTAGGAGCCGGCACTCACCTGGCTGCCGGGTAGCGAGAGGACCGATCGACCGGTTCAGTTGATCGCCCAGAATCCAGATCGTTTCAAGCGCCATGTTGTTTAGTGTTGCCGGTGGTTCACCCCGATGGCGAGCTGTGCGGGTCCGGCCTGTTCCGGCATCCTGCGACCAGGTGAGCGTGCCGTGCAACACTGACCGGGTGATCCGCATCGCCCAACTGTCTGACACCCACTTCCTCGAGGATGGCGAGGAGCCCGAAGGTGGATTCGCGTACAACACTGCCGAGGCCTTCGACGCGGTCCGCGACCACATCCATGCTCGGCCTCGTCAGGACTTGGTCGTGGTCACCGGCGATATCGCCGATCATGGACGAATGGCGCAGTACCAGCGGGCTGCCGCCGCGTTCAGCCAGCTCGACGCTCCCATCAATGTGTGCCCTGGCAACCACGACCAGCACGCCACGTTCACGGTGGGTATGGGTCGACCAACGATCGGTACGTCTCGTGTCATCGAGGTCGACAACTGGTGCTTTCTTTTCGTCGACTCGAACGCCGGTGTGATGGTGCCCGACGACACCGGTCGCATGGTTGACCCAGCGGATTACGACGACCGTTTGCACCGCAGCGGAGCGTTAGGTGACCGCGAGTCGTCGTGGGTCCGCGACATGCATCACGCAACTGGCGCCGACCACGTATTCCTGTGGCTCCATCACCCGCCCGCTGCCGGTGGATTGTCCCGAGACGACGGGTACACCGACGAATGGCGAGCGTTACTACCTGACCTCACGAAGGTCAGGGGTATGGGTGGTGGCCATACCCATGTGCCCGCTCAGTACGATTTCCTCGGTTGTCCGATCTTTGTGAGTCCGGCCTTCAAGAACAACTTCGACTTAGATGGCGGCACGACCTTGCCACCCGGCTATCGGACCTTTGAGTTTGCGGCGGATGGTTCGATCACCGGCGACGTCCAACTTGTAGATGATGCTCGATGGCCTCGTTATCCGCTTGGTCGGGCGGTCATGTCGCTCATGCAGGGCGAGCTCAGCTGGGATGACTTCAATGCCATCGTGGCGCGCAAGAATGCGGCATCATGACCGAACACGCGCTACCAGGCGTGCTCGATGGCATTCGGGTGGTCGAGTTCGCCCAGAACGCAGCCATCCCCCACTGTGGCCGGCTTCTCGCTGGACTTGGCGCCGATGTGGTCAAGGTCGAACCGCCCGAGGGCGACGCCATGCGACGGCTAGCAGCGCTCGCTGACATGGAGAGCCGGGCCTACGCCGTCATAATCCCGGAAAACGCAGTATCGCCATCGACCTCGGTTCAGAAGACGCTCGTCCGGTGATCGATGCACTCTTCGCATGGGCCGATGTTGCGCTGGTGGCATTCAAGCTGCCCGATCTCGCCCGTTATGGCATCGACTGGGATCACGCCCGCACGGTCAATCCCCAACTTGTACATCTGACCCACACCGCACTGGGGCCAAACGGGCCTGACTCGGAGTTCGGCGGGTACGACGTCCTCGTGCAAGGCCGCAGCGGCGTTGGTTTCATCATGAATCGTTCAGGAGCCACCGCTCCTCAGCCGACCCGACCCGCGGTAAATGACTTCGGTAGCGGTTTCTCGGCCGCGTTCGCGGTGATGGCAGGACTGCGCCATCGTGACCAGACGGGCGAAGGACAACGCATCGATACCTCGTTACTTGGTACGGCTATGAGTTTGGGGACACCACTCCTTGGCGGGTTCCCCCTTGACGACGAGCAGATCACCGAACTGGACGCGGACATGGCAGCCGTCAGAGTGGCTGGTTTGGACTTTGACATCCAGCGCGACCTGTACGAATCAAAGGTGCAAGCCGGAGGCGGGGCATTCAAGTTTTACTTCCGCCACTACCAAACCTCCGATGGGCTTATCTCGTTAGCTGGACTAACCCCTGGCCTGTTCGACAAGTTTCATGCAGCCACCGGCATCAGCCGCCCGAGTGGAAGCGATACCACTGACCCCGCATTCCAGGCCGTCGTTGCTGAGGCCGAGCAGACCTTCGCCCAACGCACGACTGCCGAATGGCTGACCATCCTGCGAGAGGCTGGGTATCCGTGTGGGCCGTACAACATGCCCCACGAAGCGTTACGCGATCCTCATGCCATCGAGAACGGTTACGTCGTCGACCTCGAACATCCGGTATTCGGTCCATACCGGGCGACCGGCATGCCGTTCCAGATGGAGAAGTCATCTGCGACTGTCGCCGGGCCAAGCCCAAGTTTCGCGGCCCACACCCGCGAGGTCCTTAACGAGGTCGGCTTGGACGACGATCTGGTTGCCGGTCTCATCGCGAGCGGTGCCGTCATCGACCGAGCACTGGACGAG
>Ga0206129_10001402_pt1 | contig 32678 bp, 27 predicted proteins | sample Helgoland_Spring_8_FD_148616 | JGI IMG/M metagenome (GOLD analysis project Ga0206129, IMG submission 148616) | Pelagic subsurface seawater microbial communities from Kabeltonne, Helgoland, North Sea - Helgoland_Spring_Bloom_20160502_2 | ecosystem: Environmental > Aquatic > Marine > Epipelagic ...
GGCTTCCGACAGTTCCTGCTGCGCGGCTTCCAGAAGGTGCGCCACGAGTGGGCGCTGATCTGCACCGTCCACAACCTGACGAAGCTCCTCGGCCACAGAACCGCCGCAGATCATGCCAATGCCTAACTCCAATACCCCAACCCTCGACCGACAACTCCCGCAACCGGCCGCCACCATTAGCCGGACAGGCTCCTAGCCAGCCAACGGAAAACTCCGCCGATCCGCATACTCATAGGGCAGCGCCGTCACGTCTGCCGGCCCCCAGTCCGGGGTATCGACGATCAGGATGTCCTCGCACATGGGTGTGTAGACATGGCGGAAATGGGTCTTGGAGCGAAGCAGGATGATGTCGAAATCCTGCGGCGCCAGGCCGAACGGGTCGAACGGATCGCGGTCGATCGCGCTCCACTGCACCGAGATCAGCGAGACCGTGACGCCGCCGCCCAAATCCAGCACCGCGCTGTTGCCGAGCTTGAAGGTGGCTCCCGTATAAAGAGGGCCGGTGACCGTGATGGTTTTCTCGCCGGCCCAGGCCACTTTCGCCGTGACGTTCAGCGGCCCGCCCGCATGCGGCGAACTCTTGCCGCAAAGCGACAGGTCCACAGTCGCCCCGGCCCCGGCGGCAACGCAAACGGCAGCGCTGTCCGGGTCGAACATAAAGGGCGCAAACACTTTCGCGCCGCCCAGGTCGCGCGCCAGCAACTCCCGCAGCGTGTACGTCGAATCGTTCAGCCGGTCGGCATGCTCCAACACGCAGACGGGCCTGGCCGCTCCTTTGGCGGTCTCCAGCGCGCGTGAGACGCCGGTCGGCACGTCCAGCACCAGTTCGCGGCGGAACAGCCGCGTGCGGCAATCGTGGGCCAGGCTGGCGAGGCGTTCGGCGGTGCGCTGGGCCAGGTCCGCGTCGCCGTCGGTCGCAACGACCATGCTCATGCCGCAGTCGGGCACGTCGGCATAGGCGAAACCGCAGAAGATCGAGATGTCGAGCACGCCGGGCGTGTGTCGTTCCAGGTCGCGGGCATGGCGCATCAGCATCGCCAGCGGCTCCAGCACCGTGGCGGAGAAGATCGACGGCAGAATGATGCCGGGCCGGGCATGGCCCATGGCGAGGTCATGCTCGCCGCGCAGCTTCGCAATCAACAGACGCGCCGCCCGCTTGCCGGTCTCGGCCATGTCGGTGTGCGGGGAGTAGTGGTAGCCAGCCAGCACCGTCGCAGCCTCCACCACGTCCCGGCCGATATTGCCGTGCAGATCGAAGGCAACCGCGACGGGAAAATCCGGCCCGACCTCCGCCCGGATCGCCTGCAACACCTGCGCATCGGCGTTGCGCCGCGACGGTGTGGCGAGTGCGCCATGCAGGTGCAGCAGCAGACCGTCGACTTCCCGCTTGCACGCCGCGAGGCCGGCGACGATCTCCCCCACATACCGGTCGAAAGCGGCCTCGCTGGCGCTGGCCGCCGCCCCCGCGCCGGCCCAGGTCAGGCCGACCGGCTCAATGCCCTCCGCCTCGCACTCCTCCAGGAACCCGCCGAGCGAGGTGTTGGTGCCGGCCAGTCCCGCCACCAGCGCGGCGCCGCGCAGGGCGCCGCGCTCGAAATCGGGAATGTCGGTGGTCTCCGGCAGGAAGGTGACACTTTCCAGCGCAAATCCGGCGAGGGCGAGGCGCATCGGCTCTGGTCTCTTGCGGTATAGGGGGTATGCTGCGCCCGACCCTACAACAAGAGGCCCATCATGATCGACCCTGGCGGCATTCCCGAGACCGAAACCTTCGTCACTCATCTGGAATGCGGCTATGAGGGCGACCGATACGAGGCCGACACGCTGCACAACCTGTCCAAGGCCGGCAAGCCGCTGCTGGTGCGCTACGACCTGGATGGCGTGAAAAAGGCACTGACCAGGGAGGTGCTCGCCAGCCGCGCGCCGACCATGTGGCGCTACCGCGAGCTGCTGCCGGTGCGGCGCAAGGAGAACATCACCGCCCTCGGCGAGATCATGACGCCGGTCATCCGCCTGCCCGCGGCGGAACAATCGAACGGCAGCAGCGCGCCTTTGTTGGTCAAGGACGAAGGCCGGCTGCCCACCGGCTCGTTCAAGGCGCGCGGCCTGGTGATGGCGGTCTCCATGGCCAAGGAACTGGGCATTACCCGCATGGCCATGCCCACCAACGGCAATGCCGGTGCGGCCATGGCTGCCTATTGCCGGCGCGGCGGCCTGGAGGCCTATATTTTCTGCCCCGAAGACACACCCGACATCAACGTGCGCGAAATCCAATTGCAGGGTGCCAAGGTCTGGAAGGTCAACGGCTATATCGACGATTGCGGCAAGATCGTCGGCGAGGGCAAGGAGCCCATGGGCTGGTTCGACACCTCCACCCTGAAGGAGCCCTACCGGATCGAGGGCAAAAAGACCATGGGCCTGGAACTGGCCGAGCAGTTGGGCTGGCAGGTGCCGGACGTGATCCTCTACCCCACCGGCGGCGGCACCGGCCTGATCGGCATGTGGAAGGCGTTCAACGAGTTGGAGGCCATCGGCCTGATCGGCTCCAAGCGCCCGCGCATGGTGGCGGTGCAGGCGGCGGGCTGCGCGCCGATGGTCCGCGCCTTTGAAAAGGGCGAGCGCCATGCGGCGCGCTGGGAGAACGCCCAGACCATCGCCTATGGCGTGCGCGTACCCCAGGCCATCGGCGATTTCCTGATCCTGGACGCGGTGCGCGAGTCGAACGGTTTCGCCATCGCGGTCGAGGACGCCGCCATCCAATCGGCCCAGGAAGAGATCGCGCGCGACGACGGGCTGTTGCTCTGTCCGGAGGGGGCGGCCACCTATGCCGCCTACCGTGCGGCGCGTGCGGACGGCCGTATCCGCGCGAACGAAAGCTGCGTGCTGTTCAACTGCGCCACCGGCCTGAAATACGACATGCCGCCCGCCACCCGCACGCTCGACCGCCACCAGCCGATTGACTGGGCGGCGATCGCTGCGGCTTAAGCCACCAAGCCGCCGCCCGGCCAATCGGCTGGTGGCTGGGCGGCGGCAGGTCGGGCGTTGGGGTTGCTCTGAATAGTCGTTTCTAGAACACCTTCTCGCAGTCGGTCGATCCCGTTTGATCGGGCGATGCGTTAGGCCTTGGCAATCGGAATCCGTGTCGATTTCGGCTCGGCTTCCGGCGGCTTGGCGATGGCGACGGTCAGCACGCCATCCTTGAAGCTGGCCTTCACCGCGTCTGCATCCGCCTTGAAGGGCAGCGGGATCGCGCGCTGGAAGCTGCCATAGGAGCGTTCGACGAGACGGTACTTCTTTTCCTTGTCCTCCTTGGTCTCTTCGGCCTTTTTCTCACCCTGGATGGTCAGGATGTTGTCGACGAGCGAGAGATGGATGTCCTCCTCGGCAACACCGGGCAGTTCGGCGGTCACAGCGATTTCGCTGTCGGTTTCCGCAACATCGACGCTCGGGGGCCGCACACCGCCCGAACCGCCTCCCCAGACAACCGGCACATCGCGCCCGAACTGTTCGAACACCCGGTTCATCTCCTGCTGGAGCGACCGGAACGGGTCTTTCTCGGACGAGGACCCCCAAAGCGACGGAAGCAAACTCACGGCTGATACTCCTCTTGCATGATCCGTGCCTCAAACAGGCCATGCCGCACCTCTCAAAGATGCGCGGCAGGGCCAATTTGGTCTGGGGAAGGGAATTTGCAATTGATATGGGTCAACAACATCGAATTTTAAAATGATGTGTTGCGCCGCACCCAAGCACAGGGCCTGGCAATACTGATGTACGAGGATATTGCCGCAACGGCCCACGCCGCCCGTCAGCGCTGGTTGCGGGACGGGAGCGGGACGGAGGGCGTCAGTCCGGCCGAATTCGGATGACCTCGATCTGTCCGACAACCGCCGCCACCCGGTCTGCGCTCGGCAATGCCGACTGCGCGCCGAAGCCAGTGCAGGCGAGGCCCGCCGTGGCGCTGGCGAGGCGCAAGGCTTCGGCCAGGCTCTCGCCCCCTGCCAAGGCCGTGGCAAGACCACCGACAAAGGCATCGCCGGCGCCGGTGCTGTCGACAATATCCACCGGCAGCACGGAGGCGTGCCAGGCTTCGCCCGCTGCCGTCGCCGCGACGGCGCCGTTGCCGCCAAGGGTGGCGACGACCGTGGCCTGCAGCCGCGCGGCAAGGGCGCGGGCCAGGACCGGACCGTCGCCGCTGGCGGCAACGCCTACCTGGCGGGCCAGGGCCGCGGCTTCGACCTCGTTAACCACCCAGACATCGACCGCATTCCAGGCCTCCCCCGGCAATTCGCCGAACGGGGCCAGGTTCAGCAGTGTTACCGCGCCGGCGGCCTTGGCCATGCGGAGGGCGGCGGCGGTTTCCGCGATGGGCACCTCCATCTGGCAGACCAGCCCGTCGCCGGGCCGGATGTCGGTGAGCTGTCCGGCCTGCACCGCCCGGTTCGCACCGCTGGCAACGACAATGGCGTTCTCGCCATCCGTGGCCACCATGACGGCGGCGAGGCCGGTCGGCTCGGCCACCGCCCGCACATCGTGGGTGTCGATGCCGGCGGCCTGCATGGCCCGCAGGGGAAACGCGGCCATGGCGTCGTCGCCGACCGCGCCGACCATGCGCACGTCGGCGCCCAACCGTGCGGCGGCGACCGCCTGGTTGCAGCCCTTGCCACCGGGCAGGGCCGCATAGCCGGCGGTCAGCACCGTTTCACCCGGCACCGGCAAATGGCCGACGCCGAGGGCAATGTCGGTGTTGATCGAGCCGAAAACGATCACGGTCATCGCTCATGCCCCCCCCAAGAGGATACAGCCTGGCAGAGGATACAGCCTGGCGGTTCGATGCCGACAGATGGCACCCATCCGTTGGTTGAATCGAACCAGCGGATTATTGAAATAGTGGGCCGATTCGCGAACCGTTTGCCGTGGCAAGCGGTTCGGTCGGAGCGCTAGCCCAATTGGTCCAGAACCGCCTCGGCACTGGAGATGCCGTATTCGCCCGCCGGCTCGACCCAGATCTGCTGCACCGCATTGTTGTCAATCAGCATGGCATAGCGCTTGGAGCGGACACCGTAGCCGCGGGCGCTCATGTCGGTGGAGAGGCCGATGGCCTTGGCGAATTCGGCAAGGCCGTCGGAGAGCATGGTCACCCGGCCCGGTGCGCCATGCGCCTCGCCCCAGGCCTTCATGACGGGGGCATCGTTGGCGCTGATGCAGGCCACCTCGTCAATGCCCTTGGCCTTGATCTCGTCGGCGAGGCGGACAAAACCCGGCAAATGCTTGGCCGAACACGTGCGGGTGAAGGCGCCCGGCACGGCGAACATCACAACCTTCTTGCCGCCCAGCAACTCGTGGGCCGGCTTCGATTCCGGGCCGCCGCTTTCGCCGATGAAGTAGAGGTTGACGTTGGGAATGGTGTCGCCGGCTTGGATCGGCATGGGCGCTGCTCCATCACGGGGTTTAAGAGAAATGACGGGTTAGGAGAAAAGAAACGACGGGCGCCATTCAAGCGGACCCGGACCCGTGCGTCCAGCCCCGCCGCGCCCTCGGCCGCGCACAGGCGGCAGCATGGCGATCCGGAGCCCGGCAGGGCCGCGGCTGCTCAAATCCGGGCGCGGCGCGTGGGCGCTTGGATCCAAGCCCGGTGTCTGCATCGTTCCGCTCCCTGCAAACGTCGCTTCCGGGTGGCCGGCCCGCGGTCCCACCCGAACGGCCCGGCAGAAACCTTAGGCTTCGCCAAGCGATCCGGATCGCAACCGGTTCCCCGCGGTTGCAGAAATTTTCGGCGGCGGGAAACCGTGCTCAGAAATCGATGCAACGGCCGTTGATTTCCCAATCGCCATAGCGGGTCGGGTCCGGCTTGTTCGGATCCTCGCCTGCCGGTGGCGGCTGCTTTTGTGGGCCGGGATCCTTGTAGATCTTCGGCCCGGGCTTTTCGGCCTCGGCCTTCGGCGTGTCGGTCATGGGGCGTCGGTCATGGGGCGTAACCCTCGGTTCTGGGAAGCGTCAGCCCTGCCATATAGCGCAGCCTGACCGCCCTGCCACCCGCTTGATTCGCCGCCCCAAGGCCACCACTTGCATACCGCTTGCAATCCCAACCGGAGAGATGGCCCCTTCCATGGCCCGCACCTTTATGCTGCTGGCGGCGATGACCGCCCTGTTCCTGGCCGCCGGCTGGCTGATGGGCGGCGAGGGCGGCATGCTGATCGCGCTCGTCATTGCCATCGCCATGAACGCGTTTGCCTGGTGGAATTCCGACAAAGTCGTCCTGCGCATGTACAATGCGCAGGAGATCGGCCGCGACGATGCGCCAGGCCTCTATGACATGATCGAGCGGCTGGCGGCGCGCGCCGAATTGCCGATGCCAAAAGTCTATATGATCGACGAGGCCCAGCCGAATGCCTTCGCCACCGGCCGCGACCCGCAAAACGCCGCCGTCGCCGCCACCACCGGCCTGCTCAACCGCCTGAGCCAGCAGGAGGTTGCGGGGGTGATGGCGCACGAACTGGCGCATATCAAGAACCGTGACACCCTCACCATGACCGTGACGGCGACCATTGCCGGTGCGGTCGGCATTCTGGCCAATATCGCCTCGTTCCAGATGTTGTTCGGTGACAACCGCAACAACCCGCTGGGCATTGTCGGCGTCATCGCCACCATGATCCTGGCGCCGCTCGCCGCCACGCTGGTGCAGATGGCAATCAGCCGCGCCCGCGAGTACGAGGCCGACGAACTGGGCGCCCGCATCTGTGGCGAGCCCTTGTGGCTGGCCGATGCGTTGGCAGGCCTGAGCCGCGACGCCGCGCGCATCGACAACCGCCATGCGGAGAAGAACCCGGCGACGGCGCACCTGTTCATCGTAAATCCGTTGCACGCGCGCGCCATTGATGGTTTGTTCGCCACTCATCCGCCGATGGAGGAGCGCATCCGCCGGCTGCAGGCGATGGCCGGACCGCGCCGCCCTGCCGGCGGCAGTTTTGCGGGCCGGTCCGCAGGCCCCTGGGGCTGAGTGCGCGCCGCCGCGGCGGCTTCGTTCAAGAGTTACGGGTTTTTTCGCACCATGTCTGACGAGCGGCCCTCCCGGCCCTCTGCCCGCGGCGGCCCGCGCCGCCCGGCCGCCCCCGACCGCAACCGCCGGCCCTCGCGCCCGCCCGAACCGCCGTCGCCACGCACGGCGGCCAGTCGTGCGCTGCATCAGGTGCTGGACCGGCAGCGCCCGCTCGAAGAAGCGATGGCGGAAGATCCCGCCTGGGCCAAGCTGCATGGCCGCGACCGCGCCTTCGCCCGCATCCTGGTGACGACGGTGCTGCGCCGGCTGGGCCAGATCGACGATGCCATCGCCCGCTATGTGCAGCGCCCGCCGGAAGGGCGCGACGCGTATATCCGCCATGTGTTGCGCCTCGCCGCCGCGCAGTTGATGTTCCTGGACACTCCGCCCCACGCCGCCGTGGATCAGGCGACGCGCATGACCCGCGGCCCCGGTATGAAGTCCATGGTCAACGCCGTGCTGCGCCGCCTCGTCGATGCGCGCCGCGACCTGTTCCGCGAGCAGGATGCCGACCGCCTCAACCTGCCGGATTGGCTCTGGCGCAGTTGGTGCGAGGCCTATGGCGAGCCGGCCACCCGCGCGATCGTCCGCGCCCAGATGCAGGACCCGCCGCTGGATATCACGCTCCGCGCCGGCCAGAACGCCACGGTATGGGCCGAGCGCCTGCAGGGCCGGGTGCTGCCGACCGGCACCATCCGGCTTGCCAAGACCACGCACGTGCCGACGCTCGCCGGCTATGGCCAGGGGGTCTGGTGGGTTCAGGATGCCGCCGCCGCTCTGCCGGCCCGGCTGCTGGGCGGCGTATCCGGCAAAAGCATCGTCGATCTCGCGGCCGCCCCCGGCGGCAAGACGTTGCAACTCGCCGACGCCGGGGCCGATGTCATGGCCGTCGACCAGTCGCGCGAGCGGCTGGAACGCCTGTTCGAAAACCTGGAGCGCACCAACCTCTCTGCCGACACCGATGTTGCCGACGGGCGCTATTGGCGGCCGCGCACGCCCGTCGACGCCGTGCTGCTGGATGCACCCTGCTCCACCACCGGCATCGCCCGGCGCCATCCGGACGTGATCTGGAACAAAACGCCGGCGGCCATCGCCAGCCTGACACAGGTGCAGGATGCGCTGTTGAGGAATGCCGCCGGTATGGTCAAGCCGGGCGGCATGCTGATCTATGCCTGCTGCTCGCTGCAGCCGGAGGAAGGGCCGAAGCGAATCCAGGCCTTTCTGCGCCGCCATGCGGCCTGGACCCGCCAGCCGGTGCTGCCCGGCGAAATTCCCGGCGGCGCAGACTTCGTCACCGCCGAGGGCGACCTCCGCACCCTGCCGAGCCACTGGCCGGGCCAGGGCGGCATTGACGGTTTTTTCGTCGCGCGCCTGGTGCGCACCTGACCGACAAGGGCGCGGCCTAAGGGCCGCTTGCCCGCAGGGGAGCCGCCTGCTAGGCCGTGTGGCTTCCGGAGCAGCCATCGCCATGAGCAAGAAACAACCCCTCGCCATCGCCCCCTCCATCCTCTCCGCCGACTTCGCCAGGCTTGGCGAGGAGGTGCGCGCGATCACCGCTGCCGGCGCCGACATGGTGCATGTGGACGTGATGGACGGCCATTTCGTCCCCAACCTCACCATCGGCCCGGACGTGCTGAAGGCGTTGAAGCCGCACTCCCACCTGCCGTTCGACGTCCACCTGATGATTGCGCCGGTGGACCCTTGTATCGACGCGTTCGTCCAGGCCGGCGCCGATTATCTGACCGTCCATGTGGAGGCGGGGCCGCACGTCCACCGCTCGCTGCAGGCGGTGAAGGCGGCGGGCTGCAAAGCCGGCGTGACGCTGAACCCCGGCACGCCGGTGGAAAGCGTCCTCGGCGTGCTCGACCTTTGCGATCTGGTGCTGGTGATGAGCGTCAATCCCGGCTTTGGCGGCCAGTCCTTCATCGAGACCCAGTTGGACAAGATCGCCCGCCTGCGCCAGGCCATCGACGCTTTGGGCCGCCCGGTGCGGCTGGAGGTGGACGGCGGCGTCAAGCCGGACAATGCCGCGCGCATCTTCCGCGCCGGCGCCGACACGCTGGTCGCCGGCTCCGCCGTATTCGCCGGCGGGCCAGAGCGTTACGCCGCCAACATCCAGGCCATCCGCGATGCCTGCCGCGACTGAAACCGAGAACTGAAAACCATGACAACCCACGTGAAAATCACCCGCGCCCTCATCAGCGTTTCCGACAAGACCGGCCTCGCCGAGTTCGGCCAGTTCCTGGCGAGCCAGGGCGTCGAGGTGCTGTCGACCGGCGGCACCGCCCGCACTCTGCGCGAGGCCGGCGTCGCGGTCAAAGATGTCGCCGAGGTCACCGGCTTTCCGGAGATGCTGGATGGCCGGGTCAAGACCCTGCACCCTGTCATCCACGGTGGCCTGCTGGGCTTGCGCGACGGTGGCGCACACGCGGCGCAGATGGCCGAGCACGGCATCCAGCCCATCGACCTGCTGGTGGTGAACCTCTACCCGTTCGAGAGCACGGTTGCGAAGGGCGCGGGCTTCGACGACTGCATCGAGAACATCGATATCGGCGGCCCGGCCCTGATCCGCGGCGCTGCCAAGAACCACGCCTATGTCACGGTCGCGACCGAGGTCGAAGACCTGGCGGCCATCCGGGCGGAGATGGAGGCGAACGCCGGCGCCACCTCGGCCGCCCTGCGCCGCCGTCTCGCCGCCGCCGCCTATGCGCGGACCGCGGCCTATGACGCCGCGATTTCGCAATGGTTCGGCGCTCAGATCGGCGAGCCGATGCCGCGCCACCTCGGCTTCGGCGGCAAGCGCGGCAACCTGCTGCGCTATGGCGAGAACCCGCACCAGAGCGCCGCCTTCTACGCCAATGGCGAGGCCCGGCCGGGTGTGGCGGGGGCGAAGATCGTGCAGGGCAAGGAACTCAGCTACAACAACCTGAACGACACCGATGCCGCCTTCGAGTGTGTGGCCGAGTTCGACGAGCCGGCCGTTGCCATCATCAAGCATGCCAACCCCTGCGGCGTCGCCGTCGGCTCCAACCCGATGGATGCTTGGGTGAAGGCGCTGCGCTGCGACCCGGTCAGCGCGTTCGGCGGCATCGTCGCCGTCAACCGCGGGCTCGATGGCGAATTGGCGGAGGAACTCAACAAACTGTTCCTCGAAGTCGTCATTGCACCGCAGGCAAACGAAGACGCGCTGAAAGTGCTGGGGGCGAAGAAGAACGTGCGCGTGCTGCTGACCGGCGGCATGCCCGATCCGTCCAGCCAGCGCCTGACCGCCAAAACCCTCTCTGGCGGCCTGCTGGTGCAGACCGGCGACAATGGCCGCGTCAACGCCGATTCGCTGAAAGTGGTGACCAAGCGCGCGCCGACGGACCGGGAGATGGCCGACTTGCTGTTCGCCTTCCGCGTCGCCAAGCACGTGAAGTCCAACGCCATCGTCTATGTCAAGGACGGTGCCACCGTCGGCGTCGGCGCGGGCCAGATGAGCCGGGTCGACTCCGCCCGCATCGCGGCGCGCAAGTCTGCCGATGCGGCGGAAGCCGCAGGCATGGCCGAGCCGCTGGCGAACGGTTCGGTCGTGGCAAGCGACGCCTTTTTCCCCTTCGCCGACGGCCTGATGAGCGCGGCCGAGGCCGGCGCGACGGCGGTGATCCAGCCGGGCGGCTCCATCCGCGACAAGGAGGTGATTGCGGCGGCGGACGAAGCCGGCCTCGCCATGGTCTTCACCGGCATGCGCCACTTCCGCCACTGACCCAGCGTGCTGGCAGATGGCGCAGCGTGCTGGCAGATGGCGCAGCGTGCTGGCAGAGAAGCTCCGCTCCGCCCCGCCGCGGGGCTCTTGCGGCCCGGTTACAGATGACCGGTTACAGATAAACAGGGTCTGGGGGCGCCCACCGCTGCGCCAGGGCGCAGCCTCTGGGGGTCGAAACGCCCCCTCAGAGGCTGTCCAGCACCTGGTCGTTGCGGCGTTTCACGGCGATGATCGCCCAAAGGATGGAGATCACCCAGAACACGCCAGCGGCCAGGCCAAAGGTCAGGGCGCCGACCAAAGCGGCGGCAATGGTCAGCACGATGCCCCAGAAGATGGAGACATAAAGCAGCCCCAGCGGCCCGAACAGCACGGTCAGCAGGATGGCAAGCCCCATGCTCTTGGACTCCATCATGGCCGCGGCCACGCGCCGGTTCTCAGACATTGCGATTTCCTCTCCGGGGGCCCGGCGAATAACCGGCGGACCGGTATTTTGAGCCTGTCAGTCCGCTAAAGGTTGCGCCTGTGGGCCCGCAGGTCAAGACCTCGCGGCGTCAGTCGGCAGGCTGAAGGCGGATCAGCCGGCCGTCGCGGGCATCGGTCAGCAGGTAGACCAGACCGTCCGGGCCGACGCGCACGTCGCGGATGCGGCCGACGGTGTTCTCCAGAAACCGCTCCTCCGCCACCACCCGCTCGCCCTCCAGGGTCAGGCGGGCGAGCAACCGGTCTTTCAGCGCGCCCACCAGTAGGCTGCCCTGCCAGCCGGGAAAGGCCTCGCCCCGGTAGAAAGCCATGCCGGAGGGCGCAATGCTGGGAACCCAGGTATGAAGCGGGTCGGTCACGCCGGCAGCGGTCGCGTTTCCGGTGCCCACCGGCGTGCCGCTATAGTTGATACCATGGCTCACCAAAGGCCAGCCATAGTTCGCGCCGGGACGGATCAGATTGACCTCGTCGCCGCCACGCGGCCCGTGCTCGTGCAGCCAGAGGCGGCCGGTCGCCGGGTGCAGGGCGGCGCCCTGCGGGTTGCGGTGGCCGTAGGAATAGATCTCGGGCCGGGCATCGTCGCGGTCCCGAAACGGATTGTCCGCCGGCACGCGCCCGTTTCCGGTGACGCGCACGACCGAGCCGCTATGGTCCGTCAGGTCCTGCGCCGGCGTTTTCTGGCCGCGGTCGCCGAGGGTCAGCGCCAGCGTGCCGTCGGCCAGGATCGCGATGCGGCCGCCGAAATGCCGGCCGCCGCCGTGGTTCGGCTCGGCATCGAACAGCACGCGCAGGTCTTCGAGCCGGTCCCCGACCAGCCGGGCGCGGGCGAGGCGGGTGTTGGCGCCGCCGGGGCCTTCGGCGGCATAGCTGAAATAAATCGTGCGGTTGGCGGCAAAGTCCGGATCGACGGCAACGTCCAGCAGCCCGCCCTGGCCATAAACGTAAAGCTCTGGCAGGCCCCGCACGCGCTCGCGCCGGCTTGCGGTCGGCGAGAAGCGCCAGAGCCGGCCCGCCCGTTCGGTCACCAGCAGGTCGCCGTCGGGCAGGAAGGCAAGCGACCAGGGGTGGTTCAGACCGCCCGCCATCTCCACCACGCGCACGCGGTGTCTTTCGGTCCCGACCACCGCCAGGGTCTCGGCAGCGCTGGCGGCGGGCGGCGCGAACAGCGCCGCAGCCAGGACCAGCAGCCGCCCCGCCAGACGGAACCGCACGCCGGCCCTCAAGCGCGCCGGCGGCGCAGGGCCACCAGGCCGGCCAGCGCGAGACCGCCGCCCATCGCAGCGAGCGTGCCGGGCTCGCTGGCCGTTGCGCTGGGAAGGTTGCACGGGGTCCCCGGCAGATAGACATTCTGGGTCACGGTACCGTTCAGGTTGCCGGCAAGCTGGCAGGTGTGCAGCAGCGCATTTTCGCCAGTCGTTGTCGAGATCTCGTACTCGACGTAGGTGATCCCGGTCGGCGTCGCCGGGTCGATCTGCAGCGGCGGGAACTCGGTCGTGGCAAGATCCTTGGTGCCGACGACGAAGGCATAGTCGCCCGCGGCCAACTGGTCGCCGCCGAACCGGTCCATATGAAAGTCGAACACGCCGGCCGGCGTCATCTCGGAGGCAATCAGCGTATCGAGGTTGCCGCCCGCATCGACACTCCAGAGGTGGGCGGCCAGGGTTTCCGTCGAGAGCGGGCCCAGGCCGGTGCGGATGTCGAACTGGAACTCCACATCCTCCATATTCGAAAGGGAGAAGAAGTTGATATCGATGGTTGCCGTGTCGGTCGGGTCGTCGATTTCCAGGAAGCCAGCGGTCTGGGTCACGGCCTGGGCGGAGCCGGCGGCGAACAGGGCCGCGGCGGTCATAAGGGCTATGCGGTTCATCCGTGCTTTCTCCTTTTTGGGCAATGGTGCCGAAACACCACAAAAGAATTATGCACAAATATGGCAATATATGGAATGGCGAATGCAAGACCGCCCGGCCTTTTCGGGGGGCCGGGCGGTCTCGTCAATCTCGCTACTTTGTTATGTTGAATTCAGGTCTTGGCGGCATAGGGCGGCGGCACGAAATAGCGCGGGAACTCGCCGATAGCGGTCATGTCGACCTCGACCATGGTCGGGCCGTTGACCGTCAACGCCTCCGCCACGGTCTCGCCGAACTTGGCGCCATCCGAGCATTTGAAATAGGGCATGCCGGCCAGCTCCGCCAACTTGTCCAGCGGCGGGCCGATCGGGTCGGCATAGAAGTGCCGCTCGCCATAGAGCGCGTCCTGGATATCCTTGATGACGCCGTACTGGGCATCGTTCATCACCAGGATACAACAGTCGATATTCTCCTGCACCGCGGTCCAGATCTCGCCCAGGTTGAGGAAGAAGCCGCCGTCACCGGTCATGGCGACGGTCTTGCGGCCGGCCCCGAGCGCAGCCCCCATGCCCATCTGGAAGCCCGGCCCGATGGCAGCGCCGACGGGATAAATGTTGGTCTCCGGCGACAGGATCGGGAACAGGCGGTAGCCCCACGTGGTGTGCGATTTGGTGATGTCGCGCACGAACAGCGCGTCGTCCGGCATCGCCGCGCGCAACTGCTCGGCGAAGTCCGCATAGGGGCCAAGGGTCTTCTTGTAGTCCGCGTGGACGTCGGCTTTCAGCTGTTTGATTTCGTCGCGATAGGCCTGCGGCAGGTTCAGCTTGCCTTCCAGCCGGTCGGCGAGCGCGTGCAGCGCCGCACCGGCGTCGCCGACATGAAACAACGACGAGCTATAGGTCCGGCCGTTCGCGGCCGGATCGCAGTCGATCTGGATGCGGTTGGCCGGCAGTTCCACGCTCATGTCGCGGGTTTCCTGCGCTCGCACGCGGCTGCCGGCGATCAGCATGCAATCGACGGTCTTGTAAAAGGCCTCAATGCGCGGCACGGCGTTAAAGGCGCCCAGCACCATCGGGTCGGTCTCCGCCACGACGCCGCGGCCGAGGCCGGAGGTGATGAGCGGGATGCCCATGGCGACGAGCCGCTGCACGGCGCTCCGCTCGAACTTGGCGCCGTTGCCGGTCCAGAGCAGCGGGCGCTTGGATGTCAGCAATTTTTCGGCGATTAGGTCGAGGCTGGCGGCGTCGCCGGCATCCGGCGCCGGCGGCGCGATCTTCAGCGAATCCAGCAATTCCGGGCGCGGAATCTTGGTGCGCTGGATGTCGATGGGAATTTCAACGCTGACCGGCCCGCTCGGCGGCGTCATGGCGGCGCGTGCGGCCTGCATCAGCGTGCCCAACGCGCTTTCGGCGGAGCGGACGCGGAAGGCGGTCTTGCTCGTGCTCTTCAGCATGCCGAGCTGGTCGACCACGTCGTGCACGGCGCCCTGGCGCTTGTCGATATTGCCGGTGGCGGTCTGGCCGGTGATGTGCAGCATCGGCGAGCCGGCAAACACCGCCTCCACCAGCGGGCCGGTGATGTTGGCGGCACCGGGGCCGGTCGACGTGAAGGCGACGCCGAGCCCGCCATTGGCCCGGGCATAGGCATCGGCCATGTGGCCCGCGCCCATCTCGCCCCGCGTCGGCACGAAGCGGATGGCATTGCGCCGGCCGATCCCGTCCAGCATCGGGATGTTGTGCACCGAGACGATGCCGAACGCCGTGTTGACGCCGGCCGCCTGCAAGAACTCGGCGACCAGGTCTCCGACCAGAATTTCCTCCGCCATCGGGCGCTTCCTTATTCGTGTGTGGGGCTTGTCTGAGGGGTTTGTCGCGAGGGATGATACGCGTCACCGCCCCGTTCGCCAAGAAGGCCCACGCCCATGCCCAGCCATCTCGCCAATCTGTCGTTCGATTTCGATGCCATGTCCGCCCTGATCGCCCGCGGAATGAAGACGCCGACCGCGATCAGCCGCGGCGAATACGGGGCCATGGCCGTGCCGCGCATCCTGAAGCTGCTGGCGCGCTACAATATCAAGGCCAGCTTCTTCATCCCCGGCCTGACGTTGGAGACCTACCCGCACCGGGTGGAGGAGATCGTCGCCGCGGGGCACGAGGTCGGCCACCACGGCTGGACCCACGTACCGCCTGCCAACCTCGCGCCGGGCGAGGAAGAAGCCCATCTGGTGCGCGGCAACGAGCTGATCGAAAAACTGACGGGGCAGAAGGCGCGCGGCTACCGCTCGCCGGCCTGGGATCTGTCCGGCGAGACCGTGGACCTGCTGTTGAAGCACGGCTTCGTCTATGACAGCAGCATGATGGGGCACGACTGGCTGCCCTATTACGCCCGCGCCGGCGATGTAATCCACGACGACCGCGGCATGGAGTTCGGGCCGGAGACCAGCCTGATCGAAATGCCGATTTCGTGGGTGCTGGACGACTATCCGCATTTCGAATACCTGCGCACGCCGCAGGGCCTGTTCCCCGGCCTGCAGAACGCGAGCAACGTGCTGGAGAACTGGACGGACGAGTTCACCTACATGACCCGCAACGCCGACTGGGGGCTGCTGACCTATACCTTCCACCCGCTGGTGATCGGCCGCGGCCACCGCATGCTGATGCTGGAACGCCTGATCGCGAACCTGCTGGAACAAGGGGCGGATTTCGTGACGTTGGAAGAAGGCGCCCGCCGCTTCCAGGCGCTCTGACGCCCACGGTCCCCGCCCTTCCGTTGCCTGGACAGGCCCTGCCTCCCCGGCTAGGCTCGCCGCACGCTCACGCCCGCTGGAGACCGGCCCCATGTCCTCGCCCCTGTTCGATCTTACCGGCCGCGTTGCCTTGGTCACCGGCGGCAATGGCGGCATCGGCCTTGGCATGGCCCGCGGCATGGCGGAAGCGGGCGCCGCGATCATGGTCGCCGGCCGCAACCCCGAGAAAAACGCCGCCGCCGTGGCGGACTTGAAAGGCGTCGGCGCCGAAGCCGGCTCGGTGACGGTTGATGTCACCGACGCTGCCTCCTGCGAGGCGATGGTCGCCGCGACCCAGGAGCGGTTCGGCCGGGTCGATTGCCTCGTCAACAACGCCGGCACCGCCATCCGCAAGCAGGCGGAGGATTACACCCTGGCCGAGTGGCAGGAGGTGCTGACCACCAACCTGACCAGCGCCTTTGTCTGCTCCCAGGCGGTCTACCCTTTGATGAAGGCGCAGGGCGGCGGCAAGATCGTCATGATCGGCTCGATGATGTCGATCTTCGGCGCCTCGTTCTCCGCACCCTATTCGTCGAGCAAGGGCGGCATCGTCCAACTCGGCAAGTCGCTGGCGAGCGGCTGGGCCAAGGACAACATCCAGGTCAACACCATCCTGCCCGGCTGGATCGACACCGACCTGACGGTGCGGGCGCGGGAACAGGTGGACGGCCTGCACCAACGGGTGCTGGACCGCACGCCGGCCGGGCGGTGGGGCAAGCCGCAGGACCACGCCGGCATCGCCGTGTTCCTGGCCGGCAGCGGCTCGGACTTCGTGACGGGCACGGCGATCCCGGTGGATGGGGGATTCTCGATTTTCATTTGAGAAATGCAGCACCGCACCTCAGGAATGCCTCGCCCAGCCCGACCTCGCCCAGCCCGACCTTGCTAAAGGGGCTCGTCGGCCAATTCCCCTCGTCCCGAACCGCCGTCGCGGGCGCACCGCGATCGGCACCGCAAACCGAGCGCGGCGTTGCGGTGCAGGAGCAGGACCATTCCAGGGCTTCCGTTTCTCCCCCCAACCGTGGCATCCTTCCCCGAAACCCCAATCGGAGGAACATCCCATGCCCGGTGCCACGGTCGATGCCCAAGGCAATCCCATCCCGGAAGAATATCAAGTCGGCGCGGAAGAGCTTGCCAATCTCTCGGCCAAGCTGGTCGAGTTGCTGAAGATCCGCACCATGCCCATCGGCATGAAGCGTTTCCAGTCTCAGGACGAGTTCGAGGCCGTTAAAGGCCTGCGCCGCCCCAAGGCCGGCCGGTTCTACACCACCTGCCAACTGGTGACCCAGGCCCGCATTGCCGGCTTCACCCTGGGTATTGCGGCGGAGAACGTGCGGCCCGGCGGCAATTGCGGCGGCGTCATGGGCCTGGATGTGCCGGACGAAGCCTGTCTCTCCGGCGAGCACATGGATGGCGTCTGGTTCGAAAACCGCGAGGCCGCCAAGGGCCATCAGGATACCATGCCGCGTGCGCCCTACGACGATGGCGCGTGGGTCGGCACCGCGGTCTCGCCGCTGCGCTCCGGCCGGCTGGACCCGCCGGATATCGTGCTGTTCTACGGAACGCCCGGCCAAACCATCCTGTTCGTCAACGGCCTGCAGTGGAAGCGCTACCGCCGCTATGACATGACCATCACCGGCGAGAGCGCGTGTGCCGACAGCTGGGGCCGGGCGCTGCTGACCAACGACACCTCCATCAGCGTGCCCTGCTTTGCCGAGCGCCGCTATGGCGGTGTCGCCGACGACGAGATGCTGCTGGCCATGCCGCCGCACGAGTTCGCCCGCGGTGTCGAGGGGCTGCAGGGTCTCAGCAAGGTGGGCCTGCGCTATCCGATCATGCCCTGGGGCCCCCAGGCCGACCCGGCCGAGGGGATGGCCCGCAGCTACGGCTGAACCTCCCTCTCACCCTCTGGGATCGACGAAGATGCGCCAAGACTGCCGCGGCCTGGCCCCCGCCACCGCCAGTGCTGCGGCGGTGGCCGCCTTCGTCACCGACGCTGCCGCCGCGCGGGCGCAGGCGGCGGCGGTGCGGCTGAACTGAGGCCCGCTTACAGCCCCAGCCGAACCCCCAGCACCGCCAGGGCCCGCCCGGCGGTGGGGGCGTTGATGCGGCTGTCGAATGGATTCCAGCCGGCGCGGGCCAGCCGATTGCGGTAGAGGCGGACGAGCCGTGCGTAGCCGCGGAACAAGGCCGGCATCCGCCCGTTGCCGGGTGCCGGTTCCAGGTCCGCCGCGCCGGCAATGGTCTCGATCAAATGGGGGAAGCCCTCTGCCAGCGCCTCGGGCTGCAGGCGGTCTAGGCGGATGTCGTGCCGGGCCAGCAGATCCTCCGGCAATTGATGGCGGCCGGCGGCCAGGCTCTGCGGCAGGCCGCGCAAGCCGCCGATCAGCGCCCAGGCGGTGCCGGCCGGCGCCCCGGCCGAGGGGTTCGCAAGGCCCAGCGCCGTTGCCTCCAGCCGGGCGAGCCCGCCGCCGGTGGCCTCGGCCCTTGCGACCAGGTCTGTCAGATCGGCGGGCGGACCGTCCTGCTCCTTCTCCCGCGCATCCAACAGGCGCTCGATCGCTGCAAGGTCGAAGGGCGTGGCCGCGTGCGCGTCGGCCAGGGCTTCCGCCACCGGGTGGCGGCGCGGTCTGCCGTCTGCGATCTCGACCCAGGCATCGCGCCACCATTGGCGGCGGATCATACCCAGCATCGGTTCCGAGACGCGCTCGGGAATGCGCGCCACTTCCCAGTTGAAGGCGGCCAGCGCCCAGAGCGCCGGCCGGCGGCCGGCCGGCGCCAGTTCGGCGAGCAGCAGCCGGTCGGCATCGGTCTTTCGGATGAGATCGCGGCAATGCAGGGCGTTGGCGTTGGGAACCGCTCTCGACATGCGACCGATCGCGCCTTAAGTAGGGGCGCAGAGGCCGTGCGCGGCCTTGTCGTGCTTCATTGCAACCACCTGTCGTTTCCGAAAGAGGGAATTCTCATGGCCCATACCCTGCCCGATCTGCCGTATGCGATCGATGCGCTTGCCCCCTATATGTCCCAGGAGACCCTGGAGTTCCACCATGGCAAGCACCATCAGACCTATGTGACCAATCTGAACAATCTGGTCGAGGGCAACGAGTTCGCCAGCTTGGGTCTGGAGGACATTGTCCGCAAGACCTACAACGTGGCCGACAAGGCCGGCGTGTTCAACAACGCTTCCCAGCACTGGAACCATATTCTGTTCTGGCAGTGCATGAAGCCGAATGGCGGCGGCGCCATTCCGGGCGAGTTGGAAAAGCGCATTGTCGACAGCTTCGGCTCGGTTGACGAGTTCAAAGGCCAGTTTACCGCCAAGGCGGCCGGCCAGTTCGGCAGCGGCTGGGCCTGGCTGGTCTCCACCGCCAATGGCAAACTGGAAGTGACCAGTACCCCGAATGGCGTCAACCCGCTTTGCTTTGACGGCCAGAAGGCGCTGATCGGCTGCGATGTGTGGGAGCACAGCTACTATATCGACTACCGCAACCGCCGTCCCGACTATGTGAAGGCCTTCCTCGACAACATGGTCAACTGGGAGTTCGTGGCGCAGCAGCTCTAGTTTGCCGCCCGAACCTCCCGCCGCATGGCAACCGGAGCCGGCGCCTCGCCCGAGGCGCCGGCTCTTTGTTTATTGGGTCGCGCCTGCCGCCATTGCAGACAGGCATTGTACTTTGGCATAATACGGGCCACGTCTCCAATTTGACCCTTCCCGGAAGGAGGTTTCTCCCATGAGCAAAACCAAACACTTCGATGCCCTCGTGGTCGGCGCCGGCGTCGGCGGGCTCTATGCGCTCCACCGTCTGCGCGACAAGCTCGGCATGAACGTGCAGGTGCTGGAGGCCGGTAACGATGTCGGCGGCACCTGGTACTGGAACCGCTATCCCGGCTGCCGCTGCGATGTGGAGAGCCTGGAATATTCGTTCAGCTTCGATCCGGAGCTGGAGCAGGAATGGTCCTGGCCGGAACGCTATGGCAACCAGCCGGAAATCCTCTCCTATGTCCAGCACGTGGCCGACCGCTTCGACCTGCGCCGCAACATCCAGTTCGAAACGCGCGTCAACCACGCCACCTATGACCGCGACACGAACCTGTGGACGCTGGAAACCGCAGCAGGGGAGGTGTTCCAGGCGCCGGTCTGCATCATGGCCACCGGCAACCTCTCCATCCCGCGCGTGCCGGATTTCCCCGGCCTCGACGATTTCAAGGGCGAGACCTACCACACCGGCCTCTGGCCGCACGAAGGCGTGGACTTCACCGGCAAGCGCGTCGGTGTGATCGGCACCGGCTCCAGCGGCGTGCAGTCGATCCCGATCATCGCCAAACAGGCCGCCGACCTGACCGTGTTCCAACGCACGCCGAACTTCATCCTGCCGGCCCAAAACGGCCCGCTGGACAAAGAGCGGGAGGCCCAGCACAAGGCCACCTACCGCGAGCGCCGCAACGCGGCCTGGGACACGCCCTTCGGCATCGCCGGCTACCCGCCGCCGACCAAGTCGGCGCTGGAGGTCTCCGAGGAGGAGCGCAACCGGCTCTATGAGGAGAAGTGGCAGGATGGCGGCTCGATCAGCTTCCTCTACACCTTCACCGACCTGCTGACGAACGAGGAGGCGAACGCCACCGCAGCAGAGTTCGTGCACAACAAAATCCGCCAGATCGTCAAAGACCCCGAAACCGCGGAACTGCTCTGTGCCAAGGATCATCCGATGGGCACCAAGCGCCTGGTGCTCGATACCGGCTATTACGAGACCTACAACCAGCCCCACGTCCATCTGGTGAACGTGCGCGAGGCCGCCATCGCCAGCCTGACCGAAAAGGGCCTCCGCCTGGAAGACGGCCGCGAGTTCGCGTTGGATGCCATTGTCTTCGCCACCGGCTTCGACGCCATGACCGGTGCCTTGAAAGAGATCGACATCCAGACCACCGAGGGGCGGACCCTGAACCAGGATTGGGAGGCCGGGCCCTACACCATGTTGGGCATTATGAGCGCGGGTTTCCCGAACATGTTCATGATCACCGGCCCCGGCTCGCCCGGCGTGAAGAGCCAGATGATTCTCTCTTGCGAGCAGCATGTCGACTGGATCGTCGACTGCCTGCAACACATGAGGGAAAACGACCAGGTCGCCATCGAGCCGACCGAGGATGCTCAGTACGACTGGACCATGCACGTGAAGCAGGTGGCCGACCAGACACTCTATCCCAAGGCGGCGAGCTGGTACATGGGCGCCAATATTCCCGGCAAGCCCAGGGTGTTCATGCCCTATGTCGGCGGTGTTCATGCCTACAAACAAAAGTGCGAGGAAGTGGTGGCCAAAGGCTATGAAGGCTTCACCTTTACGCCCGCCAGCAACCTGAAGCCGGCGCTCGCGATGGCGGGCGACGACTAGGGAGGCCTATGGGACCAGGCGGAACGGGGGGGGGGGGCGCCATGGGCGTCCCTTCCCCTGAAAAAGCATGAAGACGAGCCCGTGCGATGCCGGGGCGACGTCGCGACCGCGCCAGCGCAGACAGCACGCCAGCGCAGACAAGATGGCGTTGGTGCGAGCTTGGGGGCAATCGCGGATCCCGGACGCCCATCAACCCAGAGGATGGGGGAGGCGGGTTGCGCGGTCTCTTGCACGTTTCGGCGTTGGCAGTTTACACTTTATGCCACACCCAAAACCGGAGGATATCCCAATGCCCGATAGCGTCATGAATGGCCCGATTCCCGGCCAGAAGCTGGCCCATTCCAATATTGAAACCGCACCGAGCGTGTCCGGCCGCCGTTCGTTCTTCACCTATCACGACCTGGGCGTGACCGAAGGGTCGAACGGGGCATTGCGGGCCCAGGTCATGAAGACCAAGGCCGGCCTCAGCGAGCCGACCGGCTGGCATTATCATGCCTGCGAAGGCCAGTTCGTCTATGTGCTGAAGGGCTGGGTCGACCTGGAATTCGAAAACGGCGAGAAGATGCGCTGCAACGCGGGGGACAGCCTGTACATCCCCGGCGGTATGCGCCACAACGAGACCGCGACCTCCCAGGAACTGGAAATTCTGGAACTGTCCGTTCCATCCGACATGGGCACGGTGCCGACCGACCCGCCGGCTGGCACCGCCGGCTGAGAGCGGCGGCTGAGAGCGACAGGTTCTCGGCCATAACACAAAGCCGGGCAGGCACGGTTTCTGCCCGGCTTTTTCGTGGCTATTGTCTATTCGAACTCCACGATGACCTGGTCGGCGGCCAGGCTGTCGCCCTGTTCGGCGTTGACGGACTTGACCCTGCCCTTGCGCTCGGCCCGCAAGATGTTCTCCATCTTCATCGCTTCCACCACGGCGATTTCCTCGCCTTCCTGCACCTCGTCGCCGGGCTTGACGGCGACGCGCAACAGCAGGCCGGGCATGGGCGACATGATCAGCTTGGAGAGATCCGGCGGCTCCTTGATCGGCATCAGATCGGCCAGCTCGGCCATACGCGGGGTCAGCAACTGGCACTCCACTGCCGCGCCCAGGTGACTGATGCGGTATGTGCCGGCGCCGCGGGCCAGAACCTGTGCTGTGACCGGGCGGCCATCGACATAGCCGTGGAACACCCGCTCGCCCAGAGCCCAGTCGCTGGTGATGCGCAGGCTGGCGCCGTTCCAGTTGACCGTGCAGCCATTGTCGATCGGCGTGACCGAGACCGGGTGATCCTTGCGGTCGATCCGCACCACCCAGTCGCGCGACGGCTTCCAGTGCTGGCCCGGCACCTGGCCGGTGAGGCAGGCATTGCGCTGCGCCAGCACGGTGTGCGCCATGGCGACGACCGGCACGACGTTTTCGAGCACGGCACCGGTGCGTTCATGGCCGAAATGGCCGTCCGGGAACTCCTCCTCGATAAAGGCGGTGGAGAAGGTGCCGGAGCGGAAGGTGTCGTTCGCGAGCGCCGCGTTCAGGAACACCAGATTGTTGCCGATGCCGTCGACGACAAAGCCGTCCAGCGCACGCTGCAGCCGCTGGATCGCCTCCGCCCGGTCGCGGCCGTGGGCGATCAGCTTGGCGATCATCGGGTCGTAGAACATGGAAATCTCGTCGCCCTCGCGCACGCCGCTATCGACACGCACGCCCTCCAGCCCGTCCGGCTCCGCATAACGGCGCAGGCGGCCGATCGAGGGCAGGAAGTTGCGGGACGGGTCTTCGGCATAGAGCCGGGCTTCGATAGCCCAGCCATCGATCTTCACATCGTCCTGGGTCCAGCGCAGCTTCTCGCCATAGGCAACGCGCAGCATTTCCTCCACCAGGTCGAAGCCGGTGATTTCCTCGGTGACCGGGTGTTCCACCTGCAAGCGGGTGTTCATTTCCAGGAAGAAAAACTCTTTCTCCTGGCTGACGATGAACTCCACGGTGCCGGCGCTCTGATAGCCGACCGCCTCGGCGAGGCTGACGGCCTGGGCGCCCATGTGCGCGCGCATTTCCGGATCGACCAGCGGGCTCGGGGCCTCCTCCAGCACCTTCTGGTGGCGCCGCTGGACCGAACATTCGCGCTCGCCCAGATGGATGACATTGCCGTGGGCATCGCCCAGGACCTGAATTTCGATATGGCGGCCCTTGTGGACGTATTTTTCGATGAACACCCGGTCATCGCCGAAGCTGGAACGCGCCTCGCTGGCGGCGCTGGCGAGGCCCTCTTTCAGGCCGGCATCGTCCCAGGCGATGCGCATGCCCTTGCCACCGCCGCCGGCGGATGCCTTGATCATCACCGGGTAGCCGATCTCGCGGGCCACTTTCAGCGCGTCGTCGTCGGAGGTGAGCGCGCCGTCATAGCCAGGCGCGACCGAGACGCCGGCCTTCTGGGCCAGCAGTTTCGACTCGATCTTGTCGCCCATGGCGCGGATCGCGTGCGGGGTCGGGCCGATGAAGACAAGCCCGGCCTCAGCCACTTTCTCTGCGAACCCGGCGTTTTCCGAGAGGAAGCCGAAGCCGGGGTGGATGGCCTCGGCTCCGGTGTCCTTGGCGGCCTGAAGGATGCGCTCCTGCACCAGGTAGCTTTCCGCCGCGGTCGGGCCGCCGATGGCGACGACTTCGTCCGCCATCTCTACGGCCTTGGAGCCCTTGTCGGCCTCTGAGAAGACCACGACCGTCTGAATACCCAGCCGGCGGGCAGTGTTAATGATGCGGACGGCGATCTCGCCACGGTTGGCGATGAGGATTTTTGAGAACATGAGGGCTAGTTCCGGTTGTCGGAAAGGCTTGCCGGCTGGCCGGAATCCCGAATGGCGCCGCCAGGCGCATATCGAAGGATGTTAAGCCAACGGGGCAAGGACCCTTCGATACGCGGGCTTTGCCCGCTACTCAGGGTGAAACGAAAGAGGACGCGCATCCTCCTACAGCGGGATGTTGCCGTGCTTCTTCCACGGATTTTGGAGTTGCTTGTTGCGCAGCATGCCCAACGCCTTGATCAGGCGCCGCCGCGTGTTGTGCGGGCGGATGACGTCGTCGATATAGCCGCGGGAGGAGGCGACGAAGGGATTGGCGAACTTGTCGGCGTACTCACGTGTGCGGGCCTCGATCTTCTCCGGGTTGCCGATGTCGCTGCGGAAAATGATCTCGACCGCGCCCTTGGCACCCATGACGGCAATTTCCGCCTGCGGCCAGGCATAGTTCACGTCGCCGCGCAGGTGCTTGGACGCCATAACATCATAGGCGCCGCCATAGGCCTTGCGCGTGATGCACGTGACCTTCGGCACCGTCGCTTCCGCATAGGCATAAAGCAGCTTGGCGCCGTGCTTGATGATGCCGCCGAATTCCTGCGCCGTACCGGGCAGAAAGCCGGGAACATCCACGAACGTGACGATCGGAATGTTGAAGGCGTCGCAGAAGCGCACGAAACGCGCCGCCTTGCGGCTGGAATCGATGTCGAGCACGCCGGCCAGCACCATGGGCTGATTGGCGACAAAACCCACGCTGGAGCCGTTCATGCGGCCGAAGCCGACGACGATATTGCCGGCATAATCCGGCTGGACTTCGAAAAAATCGCCCTCGTCCACGACCTTTTCGATCAACTCCTTGATGTCGTAGGGCTTGTTCGGATTGTCCGGGATCAGGCTGTCCAGCGACATTTCCGACCGGTCCACGGGATCGGCGGTCGGACGGGACGGCGGCTTCTCGCGGTTCGAGGTCGGCAGGAAATCGACGAAGCGGCGCACCTGCAGCAACGCCTCGATATCGTTCTCGAACGCCATGTCGGCGACGCCGGACTTGGTCGAATGGGTGCGTGCGCCGCCCAACTCCTCCTGCGTGACATTTTCATGGGTCACGGTGCGGACCACGTCCGGGCCGGTCACGAACATATAGCTCGTGTCCTTCACCATAAAGATATAGTCGGTCATGGCGGGCGAATAGACCGCTCCGCCGGCGCACGGGCCCATGATCACGGAAATTTGCGGAATAACGCCGGAGGCCATGACGTTGCGCTGGAACACTTCCGCATAGCCGCCCAGCGAGGCGACGCCTTCCTGGATGCGTGCGCCGCCGGAATCGTTCAGGCCGATGACCGGTGCGCCCACCTTCATCGCCTGGTCCATGATCTTGCAGATCTTTTCGGCATGGGCTTCCGAAAGCGAGCCGCCGAACACCGTGAAATCCTGGGAATACACGAACACCAGCCGGCCATTGATGGTGCCATGGCCGGTCACGATGCCATCGCCTGGGATCTTCTGATCCGCCATGCCGAAATCCATGGAGCGGTGCTCGACGAACATGTCGTACTCTTCGAACGAGCCTTCATCCAGCAGCACTTCCAGCCGCTCGCGCGCGGTCAGCTTGCCTTTGGTGTGCTGGGCGTCGATGCGGGCCTGGCCACCGCCCATGCGGGCGTGCTCGCGCTTTTCTTCCAACATTTTGACGATGTCTTGCATTGGGACTCCCAAGGTGTATGGCCCAGGCGGGCGCTACGAGGCTGCCAGCGAACGCGGCAGGAAGTTGGGCATGAACAGGCCAGTGTGCGAATACGGTTGCAGGCGAAATAGGCGGAAACCAGCCCTAGAGCAAGGCCAGAAAGCGCTCTGCGGCACAGAGTTCGGCGCGGTGGCGCTCCAGGCGCGCTTCCGCCTCCGCATCCGCACCCCAGCGCCGCATCTGGTCGCGCTCGTCCACCTGGGCCGCGTCGGCGGCCTCGTTCCCGGTGATTCGGCCATGGACCAGGGCCAGCGCGATCACCGTCGAGCCCGTCACCGCCGTGGCGCTGGAAAGCGCCGTCAGCGGAAATGCCCCGAGCGCGGCAATGGCGGCCTGGAGGCGGGCAATGGCATCCGCCGGCTGGGGGATGGGGGTGATGGCGTGGGTGACCACGAGGCGGGCGCCGAACGTTTCCTCCGCCCAGGCCAGCAGCGGGCTCCAGGCCTCGTGCTGGGCGCGAACCAAAGACTCCGGTTCCTCGGCCCGGTAGCAGAGCAGATCGGTCTCCGCGAATTTCGCAATTTCGCCGGCGACCGCGCCGATTTGCGGGCCGACCCGGTCCAGCGCGGTGGAGGCGAGTTGCGTCAACGGCATGGAGGCCGGCACGATTTCGTCGCCCTGTGCCTGCCATTCCGCGGCCACGGCTGCTGCCAGCGCCGGGCCCGGCAGTTGCAGCAGGGTGCGTTGCGGCGTGCGCACGGGCCGGCCGTCAAGCAACACGGTCAAACCGCCCTCGTGCTCGCCGGCGGCGGCCTGTTTGTAAAAGCGTTTCATCGGGTGGACATCCCGGTCATGAGCACGGCAAGGGCAGTGGCCAGGGGATCAGACGACCCCCTTGTCCTTGAGCGCGGCCAGGTCCGCCGCGCTGACGCCGACACTGCCAAAGACCTCGGCATTGTGCTGGCCAAGCTTCGGCGCGGTGGTGCGCACGCCAACGCCACCGCTACCGCTCTTGGCGCCGGTGATACGGATGGGCGAGCGGATGTGAGGCACCTCGCCGAACTCCTCGTCCGACGCGGTCACGACCATCTCGCGGTGCTGCACCTGCGGGTCGGCGAACAACTGGCCGTAATTGTAGACGGGGCCGCAGGGCACGCCCGCTGCCTCCAGCACATTGACCCAATGCTCCGTGGTGTTGGTGGCCAGCACCTCTTCGATGGCGGCTTCCAGCGGCCCCCGGTTTTTGACGCGCATGGCCGACGACGGCCAGCGGGGATCGTCCACCCATTCCGGGTGGCCCAGCGCCCCGGCGGCGCGGGTCCAGATCCGCTGGTTGCCGGCGCCGATCATGATATAGCCGTCCCGGGTGGAGAAGCGCTGGTAGGGCGCGTTCTGCCGGTGGCGCGAGCCCTGGCGCGTCGGCTCTTTCTTCTCCGGGTCGGCCAGGTAGCCGGCGCTGGTCCAGGAGGAAAGTCCGATGGCGGTCTCCAGCAGCGAGGTCTCGACCAGACAGCCCTCGCCGGTTTTCTCCCGCTGCCAGAGCGCGGCAAGCACGCCGTGCGCGGCGAACATGCCGGTGCCCAGGTCGGTGATCGGCAGGCCGACGCTGGTGGGCGGGCCATCCGGCTCGCCCGTCACATGCATGATGCCGCCCATGCCCTGGGCGATCAGGTCGAAGCCGCCGCGATGCGCGAGCGGGCCGTCATAACCGAGGCCCGAGGACTGGCAGTAGATCAGGCGCGGGTTGACCGTCTTCAGGTCCTCATATCCCAGACCGGCCCGTGGCATCACGGTCGGGCGGTAGTTCTCCCAGAGGATGTCGACGGTCTTCACCAGTTCCAGGAACAGCGCCTTGCCCTCGGGTTCCTTGTAATTGAGGGTGACGCTCTTCTTGTTGCGGTTGATGTAGCGGAAATACGGGTTCCGCTCGGAACCGTCGCCCATGGCGCGGGTGGAGTCGCCGCGGACCGGCCGCTCCACCTTGATCACTTCCGCGCCCATGTCGGCGAAGATCATGGTGCCGAAGGGGCCGGCCATATGCTCCGTCATGTCGAGCACACGGATGCCGGCGAGGGGGCCTGGATTGGTGGTCATGGGGTGGTTCCTTGCGTCGGCTCTGTGCCCGTTGCGCGATCGGGATAGAGGGGGTCGGCCGCGCGCCGGGGGTGGGTGAGCGTCATTAGAGATGGCGGATATGCGCGCGACACGCATTTTTCGGGCGGGCTTGTCGGCGCTACTTTCCTAGGTTTGCCCGTGCCGATCAAGGGCAATGCCAGCGGCCCGAACGCGGGCCGAGCGTGCCGCAGGCTGTTCCGGCGGGCTCGCAAGAGGGTGCCGACCTATCGGGCCGCGAAAGACGCTCACAAACCTCCGTTCAGCTTGAGGGCCTCGCCGGCGAGGTAGAGCGAACCGGCGATCGCAACCGGGCGCCTGTTCCCGCTTGCGCCGGCCTGCGCCAGAGCCTCCGGAATATTCGGAGCGGTCTCCGCGGCCAGGCCGACCGCGCGGGCGGCCTCGGCCAGTGTCTCCGGGGGCAGGCCGGCGCTGGAGCGGGGCACGGGCACGGCAATCAGGCGCTCGACACCAGAGGCCAGCAGCGCCAGCATGGCCCCATAGTCCTTGTTGGCGAGCGCCCCCATGACCAGCACGGGTTTTTCCGGCCAGGTTGCGAGTTCCTGAGCCAGCGCCTGGGCGGCGGCGGGGTTGTGGGCGCCGTCGATCCAGACCGGGCCCGCCGGCGCGGCCATCCTGGCAAGCCGGCTGTCGTCGGCGAGGCGTTGCAGGCGGGCCGGCCATTCCGTCTGGCGCAGGCCGAGAGCGGCGGTCTCGCGGGTGAAGCCCGCCGGGCGCAGCACATCCAGCGCCGCCAACCCCGCGCCGGCGTTGGCGATCTGGTGGCGGCCCTTCAGCGCCGGTGCCGGCAACTCCCAGTCCAGGCCGGCGCTGCGGAAGCGGAAACCGCCATCCGCCAGCCGCTCCACCTGCCATTCGCGGCCGGCCTCATGGATGGGAGCGCCGAGGGCGTTGGCTTCGGCCCGCAGCACCGCCAGCGCCTCTTCCGGCTGCGGCGCGAACACCGCGGGCGTGCCCGCCTTGATGATGCCGGCTTTCTCGCCGGCGATCTCTGCCAGCGTTTCGCCCAGGAATTCGCGATGGTCGAGGGCGATCGGGGTGATGACGCTGATGGCCGCTCTGGGGATCACGTTGGTCGCGTCATAGCGGCCGCCAAGGCCGACTTCCAGCAGCAGGTAATCGGCCGGATTGCGGGCAAAGGCCAGGGTCGCCGCCGCCATGGCCATCTCGAAGAAGGTGATCGGCGCTTCGCCGTTCTCCGCCTCGCACTCCTCCAGCAGTTCAACCAGATAGGGCTCGGCAATCGGCGTACCGGCGAGGCGGATACGCTCGGTAAACGAGATCAGGTGCGGCGATGTCAGCACATGCACCGTGTGTCCGCCCGCCTCCAGCAGGGCGCGCAGAAAGGCAACGGTGGAGCCCTTGCCGTTGGTGCCGGCGACATGGATCACCGGCGGCAGGTGGTTTTCCGGATGGCCTAGCGCCGCGAGCAGCCGCTGCAGCCGCTCCAGCGTCAGGTCGATCACCTTCGGATGCAGGCGGCCAAGACGCTGCACGATCGGATCGAACGCCTCGACCGGGTCGAGGGTGGAAAGGGAGGGGGGGGGAAGGCAGGAGGTGGGGGGTGCGGGCATCATCGATTCGGGGCAAGCGGACGGCACAAATGTGATCTTCAGCCCCGGTATTACCCCATTCGCCGGCGGGATTGCTCCCCAAAATTACCATCCCGGTCCTGGCAATTGGCAGTGCAAGCCGGGGCGCGGAGCCCGGTAGCGGCCGCGAGCCCCGCCACCGTCCCCAGCCGGCCCGGTTGCCGGCATGCGGCACGGGGGCATTTCGCAAGCGGCCCTGTTTGTCGGTCTTTGAGGATTGGATCTGCTGAAACGGAGATATTGAACAAAATTTGTCAATAAAATTCTACAGAATTGCCTATACTTGAAATAAAAATGAGTTTGATGGAAATATGATCAATATAAAAATTGCGGTCTTGTTCAATGTTTAATCCCTGTCGAGGTAATCAATGTAACGCGGACGGGGTCAGTTACGTGGAAGCGAAAACATGAGGCCCAATTCTCAGAGCCGGAGTCTCACTCCTGGCGACGACCCGACCTTGAAATCGGCGAAGGCCGTGAACAGGGCAAGCGCAAATCGCCGATGGAGCGGCAGCCGGCCGCAAACCTGAGACGCTGTGGGAGCGGTGTTTCCGCAGCAGTCCCCCCCCGAAACCAACGATCCGGGCGAAGTCGATCGGCGCAAACCGCGCCTCGACTCGTCCCGGGATGCAAGAGACCGCGAGGCGCAGGCGGCGCCCCACTTGGGGATACCGCTTGAGTCGTGCTGTTTGGTTCTTGCGTGAAACAAAGATCATGACAAAGAACAGGAGGCATAATGTCGAATGAAATCTATGTTGAAAGCTACGAAGAACTGCGCGATGCGGCAGAAAATGCGCAAGATGGCGATACGATCATTGTCGCCGAGGGTGCCTATGCGCCGGATCGAGGGTTTTATCTGGACCCTGTTACCGCTGAACCGAGCAGCCGCAAACCCGTCGATATCAAGATCACCGCGAGTGTAACGATCAAGGGGGAGGGCGCCGGCGCGGTCTTCGACCCCGGCCTCGAACGCAATCCCGACGGAAGCGTTGTGGGGCAGACGTCGGTCGCCAAGGCCCTGTTCGTCATCACCGGCGATGCCGACCAGCGGGTGACGATCGAGAACATTACCTTCCAGAATTTCCATGCGACATCCAGGAACGGCGCTGGCATTCGCATAGAAGCGGGAGATGTCACGGTTCGCAACAGCGTGTTTCAGGGCAATGACAATGGAATACTTGGGACTCAACTCGAGGGGAAGGAAGGCACGGTTCGGATCATCGATAGCGATTTCTCTGAAAACGGCTATGTCGATGGCTATTCTCATTCGATCTACGTGCACGCGAATGCGCTGATTATCGAGGATTCCGCAGTTCACGACACGGTGGGCGGCCATCACATCAAAAGCACCTCGCACTACACGCAGATTACGGGCAGTGACATCTACGATGGCACCAATAGCGCGGGACTGGCGCCTGCGAACCCGCCGATCGATATCACCGCGGGCGGCGATGTCCTGATCGAAAACAATACCGTGACGCGGGAAGCCCATGGCGTCGGGTCGTTTATCATCAATTACGGCGCCGACCGGTATGGCGGTGATCCCGGTGTTGTTGTGGTTCGAAACAACGAATTTGTGAACAACCGCCCCGACATCGATCCCCTCAATGTTGCCGATGATCTTCCAGTGGTCATCGCAAACCGGACGGATTCGGTCGCGATTCTGGAGAATAACCGCCTCTCAGGGTTCGACAACGGGTTTCTGAGTTTCGGGGCCGTCGATCAAATCGGCAACACCGACCTGCCGCCCGGAGCAGGCGATCCGGTGGCGATCGCCGACTCTTTGTTCGGCTCGGATGCGCTTCAGGGGACCGAAGACGACGACGAATTCGATGTGCCCGATGAGTACCGCAAGATCACGGAACCCTACAATGGGGGTGACGGCGACGACATCATTCGGGGACAAAATGGCTATGACACGATCTTCGGCGGGGCTGGCGACGACCGCCTGTTCGGGGGATACGGTCGCGATTTCTTGGTCGGTGGGGCGGGCAACGATTGGATCGATACCGGCGTTGCCAAGAGCGGGGGCAATGACTACGCCTTCGGCGGCGACGGCGACGATGTGCTGCTGGTCCATCCGAACGGGACGGCCTATCTGGGTGGCGGCGCCGGGTCCGATGTGATCGTTGGGGGCATGTATCGTGATTTTATGGGCGGCCAAGAAGGCAACGATGTGCTGGTCGGCGGGGACGGGAAGGACCGGCTCAGCGGCGGCGACGGTGACGATGTGCTGTTCGCCGGCGGGCACGTGGACGAAGTGGTCGGGGGGAATGGTGTCGATGTTTCCGTCTACAGTGGATTGGCGGCTGACTACCATATCGGTCAGTATGGCTGGGGCACGCGCTATTTAAAATCTGACGTGGCGGAAGACGTAGCCCTTGAGAAGTTCTTCGAAATCGAGGTGCTTCAGTTCGAAGACGCCCATTATCTGGTTGGCGAGGAGAAGTATGTCGATGGATTTTACATCCCGGATTTGTCGGCATTCTATGGGGCAGATGCCGTCAACCTCGACACCAGCACGATAACCGCCGCGGATGTTGCCCGCCTGCAAGCCATTGCCGACCGCCCGCCGGAGGTGAGCGAGCCGCGGTTGAACGACGTGATTACCGGCACTTCGGCAGAGGATACTCTGACAGGGACGGACGGTCATGATTTCCTGTCCGCCTATGCCGGGGACGATCGGCTGAATGGCGGCAAAGGCAACGACACCCTCTATGGCGACGCTGGCGACGACAGTATCGACGGCGGCGAGGGCACGGATACCGCGATTTATCGCGGCGCTTATGCCGATTATTCGGTCGTGCTGAATGCCGACGGCAGTGTCACGGTTACAGACCACGCCGGTGATGATGGCAGCGATACGCTTGCCGAGGTCGAATTCCTGGAGTTCACCGACCAAACGGTTGCGGTGCCGTCTGAAGGCGACCCGGCGCCGGCGCCCGACCCCGACCCGGCGCCCGACCCCGACCCGGCACCCGCTCCCGACCCGGCACCCGCTCCCGACCCGGCACCCGCTCCCGGGCACGGTCCCTCGCTGTCGCTCCAGGCGCCGGATCCGACCATCGTTGGCACCTCTGCGGGCGGCGAATCGGTCACCGGCAGCGCGGGCGACGATGTGCTGGCAACCGGCGGCGGGCATTGGGACACGCTGGCGGGCGGCGATGGCGACGATGCCTATGTCGTCAACAGCTCGCGCGTCAAGATC
>Ga0206129_10001412_pt1 | contig 32527 bp, 33 predicted proteins | sample Helgoland_Spring_8_FD_148616 | JGI IMG/M metagenome (GOLD analysis project Ga0206129, IMG submission 148616) | Pelagic subsurface seawater microbial communities from Kabeltonne, Helgoland, North Sea - Helgoland_Spring_Bloom_20160502_2 | ecosystem: Environmental > Aquatic > Marine > Epipelagic ...
GCTGGCCTAAAAATCAGAACCACTTCAGAGTTAATCTTATAGCGCCTTAATAAGTTACAATAAGTTTACTTGTATAACATCCAATTGTTACAATTGGAGTGCAAATCTAATTTCAGAAAATATATTTTGGATGAATTAATGCTGCTAAAAATATCAAACCTATCGAAAAAGTTTGGCGATTCAATTGCTGTAGATGATGTGAGTATCAAGGTTCAAGAAAGCCAGTTTATTGGGATTATTGGCGCTTCTGGTGCTGGTAAATCTACACTTTTAAGGATGCTAAACCGACTTACCGATCCAACAGATGGAGATATAATTTATAAGGCGCGTAATATCTCTAACTTAAGGGGTTCTGACAAGCGTGGATGGCAGTCTGAGTGCGCAATGATTTTTCAGCAATTCAATTTGGTACCGCGAATGGATGTTGTTTCGAATGTGTTGCACGGCGGTCTAAATAAACAAAATACACTTTCTACAATGTTTAATATTTTCCCCAAAAAGGACATTCATAATGCGATCGATATTTTGGAACGCTTGGGCATTTTTCGCCCTATCATTTGATAATTTGAACCGCGGATCACTGCAAAAACGCGTCGATAAAATTGGCAACGAAACTGTAAAACAGGAATAATCAGACATGACCACATACGCTCTCAACGGTCTTGGCCGCATAGGTAAACTTACCCTCCGCCCGCTCTTGGAGCGTGGCGCACAGATCGCTTTTATTAACGACGCAGTTGGCGATCCCGCGATGCACGCACATCTACTGGAGTTTGATTCCGTGCATGGGCGGTGGCCTGCCACATTTGAAGCAGATGAGAGGTCGATCAGCATTGATGGCACACATATTCCGGTCACCAGCACCCGTAATCTGGAAGACCTGCAATTGGACGGTGTGGATGTGGTGATTGATTGCACCGGCGCGTTCAAGACGGAGGCCAAGCTGGCCCAGTATTTTGCGGCAGGTGTGAAAAAAGTTGTAGTCTCAGCGCCAGTCAAGGACGGCCCAACTGCCAACATCGTCTATGGTGTCAATGATGACATCTACGACGCAGACAGCCACCAGATTGTGACAGCGGCAAGCTGCACGACGAACTGTCTTGCACCTGTGGTCAAGGTCTTACTAGAAGGGATTGGCATCAAACACGGCTCAATCACGACGATCCACGATGTGACCAATACGCAAACGATTGTGGATCGTCCTGCCAATGATTTGCGCCGTGCGCGGTCGGCGATGACCAACCTTATCCCGACCACAACGGGCTCTGCTACGGCGATTACGCTGATCTATCCCGAGTTGAAGGGCAAGTTGAATGCCCATGCGGTGCGGGTGCCGCTTTTGAACGCATCCATCACGGACTGCGTGTTTGAAATGGCGCGCGAAACGACTGTGGATGAGGTGAATAACCTCTTCAAAACCGCAGCTAATGGCCCGCTGAAAGGTATCCTTGGATATGAGACGCGACCTCTTGTCTCCTCTGACTACACCAACGATCAGCGCAGTAGCATCATTGATGCGCCCTCGACTTTGGTGGTGAACGGCACCCAGCTCAAAGTCTACGCTTGGTATGATAATGAATATGGCTATGCGTATCGCTTGGTTGATGTCGCTTTAATGGTTGGTGGCAAGCTGTGACAAGTCCCGCGGGACTTGCTGCCTACATTACCGTGACCGCGGCCTATTGGGCGTTCATGTTAACGGATGGAGCATTGCGGATGCTGGTCCTCCTGCACTTTCACACGCTCGGTTTTTCGCCGGTACAACTGGCTTATCTGTTTGTGCTGTATGAAATCGCAGGCGTTATCACGAACCTGTCCGCAGGATGGGTCGCGGCGCGGTTTGGGCTGACTTCGACGCTTTATGCAGGATTGTCCTTGCAAGTTTTGGCACTTCTGGCACTCACCCAGCTTGATCCGGCGTGGAGCATCACCGACTCTGTGGTGTTTATAATGTTAGTGCAGGGCCTGTCTGGCGTGGCCAAGGATTTGACAAAGATGAGCTCCAAAAGTGCCGTCAAAATCCTTGCTCCAGCGACGGGTGGGGGGCTGTTTCGATGGGTGGCTACTCTGACGGGATCAAAGAATGCTGTGAAGGGAAGTGGCTTTCTTTTGGGGGCTATTTTGCTGGCTGCTTTTGGGTTTGTGCCTTCGGTGCTGACGATGGCGGCGGTCCTGTTTGTCATCCTAATAGGTGTCGTGACTGGCATGCCAAAGGGCCTGCCAGTTGGGCGCAAGGATGCGAAGTTTTCCGAAGTGTTTTCCAAGAACCGCAACATCAACTGGCTCAGTGCTGCACGGCTATTCCTCTTCGGAGCACGGGACGTGTGGTTCGTGGTTGGCCTTCCGATCTATTTTTATGCAGTGTTGTCGGACGGCACTACAGAGAGCAACCGCACGGCCTTCTTTATGATAGGGACGTTTATGGCCGTCTGGACGATCCTTTATGGCATCGTCCAAGGCTTAGCACCGCGCATTTTAAAGGCGGCGTCCCGATCAAATGCGGAAATTCTGTTACTGGCAAAACGATGGATAGGTCTATTGGTGATTGTTCCTACATTTCTTGCAGGTCTGGTCTGGCTGGTCCCTGAGCCATCGAATGTGCTTACAGCAACTATTGTGCTGGGTTTTCTGGTCTTTGGTGGCATTTTCGCCATGAACTCAGCCCTGCATTCGTTTCTCATCCTCAGCCTTACAGATGCAGAACGGGTCACTATGGATGTTGGCTTTTACTATATGGCTAATTCTGTTGGGCGATTGGTTGGCACAGTACTATCCGGTTTCACATATCAGATGGGTGGGCTTTCACTGAGCCTCGGCACCGCTACTGTAATGATCGGTCTTGGCTGGCTCGGAACATTGCAACTTAAAGTGCTACGATCACATAAATCTATGAATCGCAGATTTATGTGATCGTAGCACTTTGAGACGTATTAGGCTTTGTCTAACAGTAACGGTTCAAGCGGCATGAACATAAAAATTATACGTCTTAGTAAAAACGCAAGGCTGGCCTAAAAATCAGAACCACTTCAGAGTTAATCTTATAGCGCCTTAATAAGTTACAATAAGTTTACTTGTATAACATCCAATTGTTACAATTGGAGTGCAAATCTAATTTCAGAAAATATATTTTGGATGAATTAATGCTGCTAAAAATATCAAACCTATCGAAAAAGTTTGGCGATTCAATTGCTGTAGATGATGTGAGTATCAAGGTTCAAGAAAGCCAGTTTATTGGGATTATTGGCGCTTCTGGTGCTGGTAAATCTACACTTTTAAGGATGCTAAACCGACTTACCGATCCAACAGATGGAGATATAATTTATAAGGCGCGTAATATCTCTAACTTAAGGGGTTCTGACAAGCGTGGATGGCAGTCTGAGTGCGCAATGATTTTTCAGCAATTCAATTTGGTACCGCGAATGGATGTTGTTTCGAATGTGTTGCACGGCGGTCTAAATAAACAAAATACACTTTCTACAATGTTTAATATTTTCCCCAAAAAGGACATTCATAATGCGATCGATATTTTGGAGCGCTTGGGCATTTCTGAACACGCAAACAAAAGGGCGCAAGCGCTCTCAGGCGGACAACAGCAGCGTGTTGCCATTGCTCGGGCCTTGATGCAGGACCCCAAGATTATTCTGGCCGACGAACCCATTGCCTCGCTTGATCCAATGAACGCGCAGATTGTCATGGACAGTCTACGGTCGATCCACGACGACGACGGCAAACTGGTGATTTGCAACCTTCATACGCTCGATACAGCACGGCGTTATTGCGATCGTGTGATTGGCATGCGTGCCGGTCGTATTGTTTTTGACGGCTCAGGCGATGAACTTACCGTAGATGTAGCCCGCGAGATTTATGGTGCCAATGACAGCTTTTCTGAAAGCGCAACATCAACAAGCGTTGAAGCGCTTTATCAGCCCGAATTCCGTGACCTAGAAATCGCGTAATAACCAACACGCCCTGACCGATGATCGGCAGGGTTTTTTTACTGGAGTAAGACTAATGAAAAAAACAATTGCTGCTATCTTAGCTACAACAGCCCTAACAGGTGCTGCCGTCGCTGAAGACATTAAAGAATTCCGTATTGGGATCTTGGGTGGTGAAAATGCACAAGACCGAATCAACAACTACCAATGTTTTGCCGACAAAACGGCAGCGCTGTTGGGCGTGGAAACAAAATTGTTTGCACCTGCAGATTATAACGGCGTTATTCAAGGCTTGCTGGGCGGCTCCATTGATATGGCTTGGCTCGGCGCATCTGGTTACGCAAAGACGTACCTTTCTGACCCAGAAGCTGTTGAACCTGTTCTGGTGAAATATAATGAAGATGGTGGCTACGGCTACTACTCCATTGGGTTTGCACGCAAAGACAGCGGCATCACTTCTCTTGAGGACATGAAGGGAAAAGCCTTTGGCTTTGGTGACCCAAACTCCACATCTGGTTTTTTAATCCCATCCATAGAAATTCCAGAAGCAACTGGCGCAACTATGGAGTCGGGTGACTATTTTGGTCAAGTGAAATTCACAGGCGGCCACGAACAAACAATCGTTGCTGTGAACAACGGTGACATTAACGCAGGCGTAACTTGGGCAGACGGCCTTGGTGAATGGGAAGACGGCTACAATTCTGGCGCTCTGCGCAAAGCAGTTGATGCTGGGCTGGTTGACATGAACGACATGGTCAAAATTTGGCAGTCCAAAACAATTCCTGAAGGTCCGATTGTTCTGCGCAAAGCTTTACCATATGACGTCAAAGTCAAGATGACTGGCTTGCTTGGTTCCTTGCACGCAATGGACCCAGAATGTGCTTACGGCGTTGCCAATGGCCAAGCTAAAGCCTTTGCGCCAATCACGCACGAAGCCTATGAAGTGATCATTGAAGCCCGCAAATTGAAATCTAACTAATTTATTTTTTTGTATATCTGACCGAGCTGATTTCACACGGCTCGGTCAATTTAAGGGAAGACGCCTATGGTACTGACTGCCTCTATTCGTGCGAATTACATCGCGCAAACCCAAAAGAAGAGGCTTTACGGCGGTATTCTTTCACTCCTCTTCGTGGCACTCCTAATTGGCGGTTTTGTCACCGCTGACAACCGAAACGCTGGTGGGTTTTGGGATGGGCTGGATCAGGTTTTAGATTTCCCGTCCGAGGTTCTCTCTGAGGCTTGGGAAAAGATTGGTCTGATGCCTGGCAACCTTGTTGCCTTTTTACCAAGCCTAATGGAAACAATTAACATCGCAGCCGCGGCAACCTTGCTAGGTGCGATTTCCGCTATTTTTCTATCGCTTTTGTCTACACGCGGATTGGCGCGGTGGCCATCCTTTATCCCTGTGTTCAGACGCTACATGGACATAATGCGCGCCGTGCCAGAAATCGTGATCGCGCTGGTTTTAATCTTTGTGCTGGGTGGTGGCCCCATACCTGCGATGATCGCAATTGCTCTTCACACTGTTGGTGCATTGGGCAAGCTTTTTTCTGAAGTCAATGAGAATGCCGACTTAAAGCCGGTCGAAGGCTTGCAATCCGTTGGAGCGGGCTGGATGCAGCGCATGTGGATTGGGATCATCCCACAGGTTGCGCCGAACTTTCTCAGCTACGCACTTCTACGGTTCGAAATTAACATCCGTGCCTCTGCTATCCTCGGGTTCGTTGGCGCGGGCGGCATTGGCTATGATCTGCGCAACGCGATCAGTTGGGGTCAAGGCAAATACGATGAAGCTGCAGCTATATTTCTATTGTTGTTTCTTGCCATTGTACTCGTCGATCAGTTTTCAAGTATGATGCGTAACAAGTTAATTGGAACTACGTCATGAACGGTGTTGCACTGAAAACCGCCGCGACTGCGCGGACCAAACAAAAGATGCTTCTGTCCTTCGCCGCGTTGGCGGGGGTTGTGATCTATTTTATCTACATTGCCATCGTTTTTGATGTTTTGAGCCTCAGTCAAAGAGCAAACTGGACGAATGCGCGCACGCTTGTTGCAGACAGCTATTCGTACAAAACCCACATCACCAAATCCAACCGTGGCGCAGAAGGCATCACAGCTGCCATTGAAGGCGAGAAAAAAGGCCGATATCCCGATGGTGTTCTGCCTGAGTGGGCCGTGAATGATGTGGTGGGTAAAGCGGACATCACGCTTAGGGATGGCAGCATCGTTGAATTATCAGGCAAGGTCGTGCGTTTCGACATCCCCGAATATGGGCTTGTAACGATAACAACACGAAACTCGGGAATTGAGTTGAACTTGCCCACAACAGAGGTGCCAGAGTTCATTTCAGCTTCACGCACGCGGGTTGGGATCACAACTCCGGGTGGTCGCGTAAATGTAACCAAATCCAAGACAGAGGTGTTTAGATACTTCATGGGATGGGAGTTGTTCTTCTTCACTCTTGATAGTCCGTTTCAAGACAAAAGCTGGGGTGAGCTGATCGGGCTTGCCTTTAGCAGTGATCAGATTGTGGCAGGGCAAAGCAATTTGGCTGCGATGGTAGAAGACTTTTTAAACAATCCTATGTGGCGGCATGTTGATGTGATCTGGGCAATTGGTGAGACGATCTTGATGGCCTTTCTGGGCACATTTGGTGCTGCAATTGTTGCACTGCCTCTTGCGTTTCTATCTGCCAAAAACTTCACACCAAGCAAAGTGGGGCGATTTTCAGTGAGACGGATGTTTGATTTTTTCCGCGGCGTAGACGGTTTGATCTGGACCATCATCTTGTCCCGCGCCTTTGGCCCTGGACCTTTAACAGGAGCGCTGGCCATCTTGATCACCGACACAGGGACCTTTGGCAAGATGTTCTCAGAAGCGCTGGAAAATGTGGATGACAAGCAAATCGAAGGCATAAGTTCCACAGGTGCGAAGCCGACCCAACGATATCGTTTTGGAGTGATCCCACAAATAACACCCGTTTTCGTCAGCCAAGTATTGTATTACTTAGAATCGAACACACGCAGCGCTACCATAATTGGTGCAATCGTTGGCGGTGGCATTGGCCTTCTTTTGACCCAAGCGATTATCACAGGCAAAGATTGGGAAGAAGTAACCTATTACATCGTTCTGATTGTTTTAATGGTAATGATGATGGACAGCCTGTCAGGTTGGTTGCGCCGTAAGCTGATCGGGGAAAAGGAAAAATAATGACACGGTTGAATGCAGATGTGCCGTATATGCATCCAGATTGCGACGTGGTGAATTCCACATTTGGACGCTACACAGAATTGGGCCATGGAACGCGAATGATAAACACACATTTTGCAGACTATTCTTATACGGATCGTTATGCGGATGTGGCAAATGCTAAGATTGGCAAGTTTGCCAACATCGCGGCCTTTTCTCGCATCGGCCCACCGGCACATCCCATGGAATTAGCATCGATGCACCACATGCTTTATCGTTCGGATGATTATTGGGAAGACACGCCTCGCTGGATTGAGTTTTTTGAAAAGCGGGCATCACGTGTCACTATTTTGGGTCATGATACTTGGGTTGGATCTCAGGCACAGATTATGCCGGAAGTAACAATTGGTACAGGGGCGGTTGTGGCAGCAGGTGCTGTGGTCACGAAAGATGTATCGCCTTACATGATCGTAGCAGGTATCCCAGCAGTTCCGATCCGTGAACGGTTTGTACAATCTATTGCTGACAGAATGCAAGCGCTGGCTTGGTGGGATTGGGAACATAGAATTTTACGCGATGCGCTAATGGATTTTCGCAAACTAAAGGCAGAAGCATTCTTGGAAAAATACAAAGCCTAATTTTCGATTGTTAGTTCAATGTGATCACCTGAAAACCAAGTGCGCCCATACTCGATGGGTTTACCATCCATATCTGAATTTATGCTGATGCTACGTAACAAAGCTGATCCAGTTTTCAAGTTTAAATTTTTTGCTGTCGTTGTGTCGGCTATTACAGATGTGATGCGTGTTAGGGTACGCGTGTAATCAGTAATACCAACAACTTTGAAGCTGTTTGTGATCGAACTGTTTTGCGAAAGGTTCTCTAGCATATCAGGGAAACGTTTGGCGGGGAAGGCTGCAATGAAATGGGAAATAGGCATGCCAGCAATCAAACCAATACCTTCAAAAATATGAACTTCTGTACCTTTTCGCAATTTCAACGCTTTGCGTTCTTCATCATCTGCGGCTCGAGTTGATAGATTTAGAATGCGTTTGTTTGCATTATGCCCCAAAGCTTGAGCTGATTGGTGAAACCTTACGCGTTTTCCAACATTATAACGGATGGATTTTGTGGCCACGAAGGTGCCTGATCCGTGTTTTGTGTAGACCAATCCATCTTCTACCAAGGCCGAAATAGCGTGGCGTACCGTGTGGCGATTTACAGAAAATTGTTTTGAAAGCTCTGCCTCGCTTGGTAATTTACTACCTGACTCATAGTGGCCCTTGGCAATATCACGGGTGATCCGTGTAGCAATTGTCTTCCAAACCGAAATTTTATTCATGTCACAAAACCTTTACAAAATTCTTGTAGTCTTTTGGATTAACTTACGCCATAAGATGTATAGATGTATAGATGTATAGATGTATAGATGTATAGTTGTAAAGCTTGAAATTATCATGAGGATTTGTCTAGATGCCAGATAATACTTTAAGGAAAAAATGGATGAGCCTTTTGGCAAAATCTCCGCCAGATGCGCTGCAAAAAGTGTATTCTAAAATTGAAGTTCCCACGGACTTTCAATGGTTACGCCATCCTGAAACAGGCGCTGTTATGGTACGTGGTCGTATGGGCGGCACAGGTGCCCCGTTCAATATGGGCGAGATGACAGTGACACGGTGTTCGCTGCGGTTGAGCAATGGTGAAGTCGGACATGGATATGTTCAGGGGCGCAATAAGGCACATGCGAAACGTGCAGCGATTGTAGATGCATTGATGCAATCGGATAAAGCGGATGTCGTTGGGCAGACAGTTATTGAAAGCCTGCGATTACAAGCTCAAGTAACAAAAGCTGCTGTGCAAGAGCGAGCAGATAAAACCAAGGTGGATTTCTTTACTTTAGTGCGAGGAGAAGATTGATGGAAACGCAAGCTTTGGAAGGTGGGTTTTCAAATGCACCTGTGGAATCGTCTTATGCGTTTCGAACTGCTTTAAATGTGATGGCGCGACCTGGTATGGTCGAAACTTTAACAGGGGCTATGCCACCTGTTGGATTGTCAGTTGCAGCAGGGACATTGCTTTTGACGCTTTGTGATCACGATACACCTATTCATTTGGCGGGGAATATTGATACGCAACCTATTCGTGATTGGTTAACCTTTCACACAGGCACGCCGTTTGTGGATACAGCAGATGCAATGTTCGCGGTTGGTGCATGGGATGCTTTGATGCCCATCACACGTTTTGCCGTTGGCACACCGCAATACCCTGACAGATCAACGACTTTGATTGTTGAAGGGTTTGGAACGACTAAGGTTGAACTGGAGGGCCCAGGTATTGAAACCAAAATGCAGGGTGATTTACCCGATGTGAAACCTTTCCAATTGAATGCGGCTTTGTTTCCGCTTGGATGCGATTTTTATTTCACGAATAGGGATCAAATTTCTGCATTACCTCGCACAACTCGGGTGGAGGTTATGCCATGTATGTAGCGGTTAAAGGTGGAGAGCTTGCGATTGATGCAGCCCATGCGTGGTTGGATGATGCACGCCGTGGGGATACCTCCGTTGCAGAATTGTCATTGGCGCAAATCCATGAGCAGCTTTCGTTAAGTGTTGATCGTGTGATGTCCGAAGGGTCTTTATACGATCCCGACTTGGCTGCGTTGGCAATTAAACAAGCTCGCGGTGATATGATAGAAGCGATCTTTTTGATTCGGGCCTATCGGACCACATTGCCACGCTTTGGGTATAGTGCTGCGATTGAAACTGGGGATATGGCCTGTATGCGCCGTATTTCGGCTACGTTTAAGGATGTACCGGGTGGTCAAGTTTTGGGGCCAACCTTTGATTACACTCACCGCTTATTAGATTTCAAACTGGCCGCTGAAGGTGGTGCGGGCTCTTCAGGCTCGAATGAGCCTTCATCGCCCACGTCTGGGGCAAGCCCAGACCGTAAACCACATATCACGGAGTTCTTAAATAAAGACGGGTTGATTGAAGAAGCGGTAACTTCTAATGAAACGCCCCCTGATTTGACGCGTGAGCCATTAGAGTTGCCCGCGAACCGTGCATTGCGTTTGCAAAATCTGACCCGTGGAGATGAGGGTTTTTTGTTGGGCATGGCCTATTCCACACAACGCGGATATGCTCGCAATCACGCTTTTGTGGGTGAGTTGCGCATTGGCACTGTAGATGTGGAAATGGATATTCCAGAGCTAGGCTTTACTATTGATATTGGTGAAATCACAGTCACAGAATGCGAAACTGTGAACCAGTTCAAAGGATCAAAAACAGAACCACCACAGTTCACACGTGGGTATGGTTTGGTTTTTGGTCAAACTGAACGCAAAGCGATTTCGATGGCTTTGGTTGATCGTGCCTTGCGTTGGAAAGAGCTGGGCGAGGATAATGTCGGTGCACCTGCACAGGATGAAGAATTTGTCCTAAGCCATTCGGATAACATTCAAGCGACAGGATTTTTGGAACATATCAAACTGCCACACTATGTGGATTTTCAATCGGAACTGGAATTGGTGCGCTCTATTCGGGCTGAGGCGCAAGAGTATCAGATGCAGGAGGCAGTCCAATGAGCGATTACAATTTTGCCTATTTGGATGAACAAACCAAACGGATGATCCGCCGTGCGTTGCTAAAGGGGATTGCAATCCCAGGATATCAGGTGCCTTTTGCCAGCCGCGAAATGCCGATGCCTTATGGTTGGGGTACGGGCGGTGTTCAGGTGTCTGCGGCATGTTTAACTCCCGATGATACCTTGAAGGTGATTGACCAAGGTGCGGATGATACAACAAATGCTGTCTCCATTCGTAAGTTTTTCCAAAAGACAGCTGGTATGAATGTTACGGATACCACATCTGAGGCGAGCATTATCCAAACGCGCCATCGTATCCCAGAGCAGCCTATGACCGTGGATCAGATACTGGTGTATCAGGTGCCGATCCCTGAACCACTGCGGTTTTTAGAACCACGCGAAACGGAAACGCGCAAGATGCATGCGCTAGAAGAATACGGATTGATGCATGTAAAGCTTTACGAAGACATTGCGCAACACGGGCAGATTGCAACGGCTTATGCTTATCCTGTAAAAGTCGAAGGACGATATGTGATGGACCCGTCACCCATTCCACGTTTTGACAATCCGAAAATGGAAATGGCGGCTATTCAACTATTTGGTGCGGGGCGTGAACAACGTATTTATGCGATACCACCATATACCAAAGTTGCGAGCTTGGACTTCGAAGATTATCCGTTTGAAGCCAGTAAAGCAGGTGGGGAATGTGCATTATGTGGTGCGGATCATACCTATCTGGATGAAGTTATTATCGATGATGATGGTGGGCGTATGTTTGTATGTTCCGACACGGATTTTTGTGAGAGCCGCCGCGCTGCTGGGCATGTTGGAACCCAAGGTGCTCCCATTAAGGAGGATGCGGCATGACCCCGCTATTAGATGTAAGAAACGTTTCAAAATTTTATGGCAAACGCATTGGCTGCAAAGATGTTTCTTTTGATCTTTTCCCAGGTGAAGTTATGGGGATTGTCGGTGAAAGTGGTTCTGGCAAATCTACATTGCTGAATTGTTTAGCTAGCCATACGGAACCTGACACAGGTGAAGTGTGTTTTGATACTCGTGCTGATGGGTTGCGGGATACCGTAACTATGTCCGAGCCAGAGCGCCGGATGTTGGGCCGTACTGATTGGGCTTTTGTGCATCAACATGCACGCGATGGTTTGCGAATGGGAGTAAGCGCCGGTGGTAATGTTGGCGAACGATTGATGGGAGTGGGCGCGCGTCATTACGGTGATATTCGTGAACAAGCTGTTGATTGGTTGGAACGTGTTGAAATTAATGAAGATCGTATAGATGATCGCCCGACCGCGTTTTCAGGCGGAATGCAGCAAAGATTACAGATAGCAAGAAATTTGATCACAGGCCCGCGGTTGGTTTTTATGGATGAACCAACTGGTGGGTTAGACGTGAGCGTGCAGGCCCGACTTTTGGATCTTTTGAAAGAGTTAGTTCGAGAGTTGGGTCTGTCCGCGATTATCGTCACCCATGACTTGGCGGTGGTTCGTTTGTTGGCGGATCGTCTGATGGTAATGAAGGACGGACATGTTGTGGAAACAGGTTTGACTGATCAGGTTCTAGATGATCCGCAACATGGGTATACGCAACTTCTTGTTTCATCAGTTTTGCAGGTATAAATTATGATTGATATTCAAAACGTTTCTAAATCTTTCACCCTACATAATCAGGGTGCTGCTGTGATCTCAGTGATGGAAGGTGGCAATTTGCAAGTTGCCGCTGGTGAGTGTGTTGGGCTGACAGGGGCTTCTGGCTCTGGGAAATCTACATTGATGCGCATGATTTATGGGAATTATCTGACACAACAAGGTGTGCTTAAAGTGGGTGATTTGAATGTGGCCTCTGCTGAACCACGTCAAATTATTGAGCTGCGCCGTGACGTGTTGGGCTATGTCAGTCAGTTTTTGCGTGTTGTGCCACGTGTGGCGACCTTGGATGTGGTATGTGAGCCGATGCTTCGCGTTGGGGTTGAAAAAGAGGCCGCAAAGGATCGCGCACGGGATTTGTTGTCGCGCTTGCGGATACCTGAAACACTTTGGAGTCTGTCGCCGTTAACATTTTCAGGTGGTGAACAACAGCGTGTGAATATTGCGCGTGGGTTTGCGTATGATTATCCAGCGATGCTGTTGGATGAGCCAACGGCCAGTTTGGATGGTGAAAATCGTGAAACGGTTCTGTCTTTGATTGAAGATGCAAAGGCTCGTGGTGCAGCGATCGTTGGGATTTTCCACGATGAAACGGCACGTGACCGTGTGTGTGATCGCCAAGTGGATGTGACAGGGTTTAGCCCACAAAGAGCGACGTCATGACAGGTCAGCTGTTTATTGTCGTTGGCCCCTCGGGCGTTGGCAAAGATACGTTGCTGGACGCCGCATTGGTGGGATGCCGAAATGTTAGGCGTGTGCGACGTGTGGTTACACGCCCAGCTTCGGCTGGAGGAGAGGATATTGTGAGTGTTACAACAGATGAGTTTTCTCGGATGCAAGCACGTGGTGATTTCGCATTGTCTTGGGATGCGCATGGGTTGTCTTATGGCATTTCGAATGAGATTGATGCGATGCTGTCTGCGGGGCAATCTGTTGTGTTTAATGGATCGCGCACTGACTTGGATATTGCAAAGAAAACTTATCCAGATTTGAAAATTCTATCGATCGAAGCGGATCATGATATTTTGCGCGGACGTTTGATTGCGCGGGGTCGTGAAACATTGGACGATATTGAACAACGATTAGAACGTGCAAAGATCGGCGTGCCGACTGGCCCGAATGTTGTGCGTATTTTGAACAATGGTAGTTTGGATCAAGCCGTTTCTGAGGTGATCATTGCCCTTACCCAACCAGTGAGAAACGCTTGATGATTTGGAACCGTTCATCATATCGTTGTCCGCACAAACAGATATCTGACATCTTGATTGGTTTGTCCAGAATTGTGGCCAACTTTTCGGACAAGGCCAATTGTAATATTGATGCATTGGCTTCTGATAATTGCCCTGTGAGGGTCAGATGAAAACGGAACTGATCCATAATATAAGGGTATCCCCAAGTGCGCATCAGATGTTCGTGGCGCGAGGACAGGTTTGCACGAAGACGGCGCTGGATATCTGCTTTGCTAAGAGGGGCGCGAAAGCGGTCCAATTCCATGACGCATTCGCTGGCAAGAGTGACCAATTGATCGCTAGGTTCGGTTTGGGTCAATGTAATAAAGTTGCCCAAATTACTGATACGCAGTTTACCCAGTTCAAACGCCCTGCGAGTTTTTGCAAAATCTTCAACGGCTTGTTTCAGGTCATCAATGTCATGGCCATCAACCAGATGGAAGGGTGCTTTCAGCGTTCCGTGAAATCCATATTTTTGCGGTGTCTTGGTCAGATTTTCAATACTGTCAGGCAGGTTGTGAATGCTTGGGCGCGGTGTTTCTGTGGCCGTATTGATATCCCAACCCAGCCAGGAATTTCCAAAAATTCCCAAAGAGCTACCAGCTGTTGGAGCGTAATAAATGGCGTATCGTGTGAACATAGAAAAACCTTTTGTGGATGCGAATTGCACCTAAGTAAACACAAGATTGTCACAGAATTATGACAAATAATAATTTTAAAACAATATCTGGCACAAAGGCAAATGATATGAAAGATTTTCAAACGATAGCTGTACAAAATGATGAAATTATTTTGTCCAATGCGAATATTATTTTAGAAGATGAAGTTATTCATGGCTCTATTTTTGTGAAAGAGGGTAAAATCGCTGACATTGACCAAGGAATGGTTGTGCCAAAGGGCGCTGTTGATTGTAAGGGGGATTACATTAGTGCGGGTTTGGTTGAATTGCACACAGACAATTTGGAACGCCACATGCAACCACGCCCAGGTGTGAAATGGCCAATGAAAGCTGCGATTTTATCGCATGATGCGGAATTGGCCTCTGTGGGAATTACAACTGTTTTTGATGCATTACGTGTTGGATCGATTACATCAGACAAGAAATCAAAATATGGAAAATATGCACGCGTTGTTGCCACGGATATTGTTAATATGCGTGCAACAGATCAGTTGCGTGTAAGCCATTTTATACACTTGCGTGCAGAAGTTTGTACTGAAACTTTGTTAGAGGAAATGGGCGAGTTTACGACTGATGATCGCATTGGTATTGTTAGCATTATGGATCATACACCTGGTCAACGTCAGTTCCGTGATTTGTCAAAGATGGAAGAATATCTGGTTGGTAAATACAGCATGTCCAAAGAAGATATATTGGAACATTTCGATAAACTTTATAGCTTACGTGATCAATATGGTGTTGCCCATGAAGCAGGGGCGGCACGTATTGGTAAGGAGTTGGGTGCGGTATTGGCTAGCCACGACGATACGACTTTAAAGGATGTGGAAACCTCTGCACAAAAAGGGGTTCGAATTGCAGAATTCCCAACTACGTTAGAAGCGGGACAGGAATGCCATAATCGCAATATCGCTGTGATGATGGGCGCGCCCAACCTGTTACGAGGTGGTAGCCATTCTGGAAATGTTGCTGCACATGAATTGGCTGCTGCGGGTGTGCTGAAAATCCTCAGTTCGGATTACGCACCGTCATCATTGTTGATGGCAGCGGTGCGTTTGGGATTGGAAACTGGCGATATGGCACAAGGTTTGCGCACAGTAACAGCAACGCCAGCAAGGGCAACAGGATTGAATGATCGGGGGCGTATTTGTCAGGGTTTACGTGCTGATCTGATACGGTTTAATTTGGTCAGTAACTTGCCATCTATCAAAGGCGTGTGGCGTCAAGGTCATCGTATTGGGTGATATGTCTAATATTTACGAAAATACCACCGACTTTGAAACCTATATATCAAAGTTGCGGAATGAAAAAACGCTGATTGTTTGCGGTGGAAAATCCGCAAGGACAGCAAGTATCGCAAATGCGATTGCATCGCTGAAAAGCAACCTTGATGATGTTGTCGTTTATTCAATAAAAGAGACCTTGCCATATATTTCTGCGATACCAAAAGTGACTGAGAATACACAAATCATTGCCATCGGAGGTGGCAAAGTCATGGATATTGCGAAACTTGCATCGCTGAACCTCTCTCAAGAAGTTTTACAAAAGAAGTTACAAGATGGTGATTATGCCATTCCGCGCACATCGGATTTGTGTTGTATTCCGACGACTTGCGGATCAGGTAGTGAAGCCACTTCTTTTGCAGTGTGTTACATGGATGATCAGAAATACTCGATATCGCATCCTTCCCTACAGCCTGATATTGTGGTTTTGGACGTTGGTGTTCTAACCTCTCAAACAAATAGGCAAACAAAGATCGGGGCTTTAGATGCCGTATGCCAAGCGATCGAAAGTATGTTTTCGCGGCAAGCTAATGAGCAATCGATTGAATATTCGCGAAAAAGTTTGAAACTTAGTTTAGGGGCCTTGAGCCGTATTGGGCAAAGGGAAATTACATTTGACGAGTATCACCAGTTGCAAATTGCAGCACATTTAGCTGGAAAGGCAATAAACATAACAAAAACGAATTTGCCACATGCTTTATCATATTACCTAACGCTTCATCATAAAGTGCCCCATGGGTTAGCCGTTGCGTTTTTCTTTGAGGCGTATTTGCAATTTTTACAAAATGCATCTGACAGGCTCCCCCTAAAGCAAAGGGAGCATCTTGAATTCGTGTGTGGTTGTTTGTGTAATCAAAGTGATTATATTTTGGGATATTGGCGTAAGTTTTTGGACACATTAGGAATGGTTAAACAGATGTCCGAATTACAGTCTAATGTGAATAATCAAGAGCTGAAAGACTCTGTAAACATCGAACGCCTAAAAAATTTTGTTATAGAGCCTGACTTGGATTTTATAATTTCAAGTTCATAACATGTTCTGTCAGACAAACTTGAAGTACTATTGATTGGTATCTAACTTTTATGAATGACAACGCAAAAGCCACAGTTGAATTAATGAATTATTTAATTCTAAACCATATTCCATTAGTTATCTTACGGTTCATTGGTGCCAACCATACTCTGCGCAGTTATCAATAGGACGGTGGATAAGATGAGTTTTAGAATTCCATTATGATTTATACCTTTCTTCAAACTCATAACCATATTGGTACCCGAGGTCGGCATTCATGGAAAGATCATAGGTTTTGTTGCGTAAGTAATCCATAAAGGTAAGTGGGTCATGCGAACGCATTGCCATTTCATCTGAATTAAGCGGTTGGCCAATCGCAACCCTAACAGGACTATCAACCCGCGATTTAAATTCCTTTATGAGCAATCCCATGCGTAGCGTATAATGCAAATGGCTCGCAAGCTGGAACAAACGGCTTGTATGGCCCTCAAAATAAATTGGAACGACAGTGGGGTTTGATTTCAAGATCATTCGCGCTGTGAATGCCCGCCAGCTTGGATCTAAGGGCTGGGAAAAAGGTTTCGCAGAGGTTGAGACCGTACCACCTGGGAAAATGCCAATGGCACCTCCATTCTTCAGGTAATTATGCGCCGTCTTCCGTGTCCGAAGGTTCAAAGCAACAGCTTCTTTGTCCCCGTCAAACGATATTGGCATAATCACTTTGTTTAATTCTTGCGATTTTTGGAAAACCGTGTGTGCTAAAATCCGAAAATCAGGACGTGTTTGATCCAAAATATGCCCTAGTATCAACCCGTCAAGAATGCCGTATGGATGGTTTGAGATTAAAACTAATGGTCCATTCTTGGGGATATTCGACAAAGCACCATGGGTGATATCAAGTTCCAATCCATAGCGCTCAACAATCACTTTCCAAAAGGATTGACCGTCTAGTATATCTTGTTGATATCCTTGGGCCCGCTTAAGTAAGCTAATACGACCTGTCATGTTTTCCATGATTTTGATCACCGCCCGACCACCTTTCGAACTTGCTGAATGAGCATAAGTGATTTCTTTTGCAATCTGGATTTGTTGTTTATGATTTTTCAGCATTTAACTCACCGTTTTCAGAGCAGTTTTCCAGTAGTATTTTAGGCTGGTTTTACCATGTTCTTTGTGACTATCACCCAATGAATTAACCGTTGATTTCAAGAATGAAGTTGCCAATTTGGGATCGTTTGACAATGATCTTGGCTCAACTGATTGGCCAATCGTGATATGAAATCTGAAATCTTTTTTGTTTAACGTTTCTTTAAATAACGTAATGTCACGCAAGGTTGGGTGGATGAAATCAAATACATAAAAAAGGTACGAATTGCGGGCTGATATATGCACTGGAATGACTGACACGTCATATTTCTTAGCCATAGTAGCAGCAGAGGTCATCCATTCCCGTTCGATCAATTTTATGCCGACCCGTTTTGCTAGCCTCCCAGATGGAAATATTACGCCAAGGCGGCTTTGCTCAATTGCCTGTTTTGTAAACCTAAGTGTCGATCGGGTCTGCGATTTACTACGCTTTTCTTTGGGCCATTCTACTGGTGCGATACATGTGTTCATTTGTGGGAATACGCGCAAGATATCGCTATTTGCAAAAAAGTAAACATCAGGTCTTTTGCGTCTTATTGCATAGTACAAAATGATTGCATCGGCGATACCTGTTGGATGGTTTGCCACAATCAACGCAGGGGCTGACGTGGGAACATTATCCAATCCAGAAATTGTGACCTGACGCGCTATTTCGTCTCCAACAGTGTTTAGGATTTCTATCCCTGAAAGGCATTTAAGACGATTAGCCTGCTCAATAGTGGTTTTATAATTCAGACAAGCCTTTAATATTTTGCCGACTGCTTCGGTTGTTCTTGAATATGTTGTAAGCCAAGGCGCACGTTCGTAGATTAGCTGATCAATTACCTGCTTCATCTTCAAATTCTTTGCTGCAGCTAACACTAATATCAGCATTTACAATGCTAAAATTAAACATCTGAAAATTCTGAAATAGATATTTTAGCAATGCCATTTTCAAACACCTAATTTTGTTATTTGATAGTTCCTACACTTTTGTTACAAGCTGATGTCTTTCAGGTAAACTTTTTGTAAAACATGATAATTATAAATGGTGGTGACGTCAGTTTGGAAAAATATGACAACTGGGAGCTGCCGTCACCTATGATTGAGTATCATATTCTAGGCATTGTCAGAAAAAATTGACGTTTCATTGGTTGATGCCTAATTTTTATGAATGACATCAGAAAATCCATTGTGGAAGTGATGAATTATTTTATTCTAACCCACATCTCATTAGTTATCTTACGGTCCACTGGCGCCAAACATACTCTGCGCAGTTATAATCTTCTTTAATCTTTCGTTCTTGCTTGAGACAATGCTCTGCCCAATCAAATGCTGACAAATTGAGACCTGATGCTGCTTGGTGTTCGCAACTCACCATTGTTAACATTTCTTCTGCCACTTCACATGGTGTAGGCCATGGAATGTAGGTTGTGTACTTTCTGTATGTTCTAGTAAAACTATTGCAACAATTAGATGTATTTGTTGTTGTATTAGAGGTTTCATTTTTATGTGCGCAAAGTACACAACCTACACTTTGAGCGCTCATCGCAGTTTTACCTCTTTAAATGAATAGCCTTCACTGTTTCGAGTGGTTTTTTCAATTCCTAGAGCCTCCATTCTATATACGAATTGCTTACGCCCCAGTTGGCCTCTCAAGCCTGTAGTTTTAAACCATTCAATATAAGCATCATACATATCCTGAACGCCAACCTGATTATTTGGAAGCGGATACAAACAATGGCATTGTCAGACAAACTTGACGTCTCATTGGTTGATGCCTAATTTTTATGAATGACAACAGAAAACCCATTTAAGTACTTTAAAACGTCTCCCAAAATCATCCGCTTAGCAGTTATGTATTACGTACGTTACCCGCTGAGTTTTCGCCAAGTTGAAGATATCTTGCATGAGCGCGGCATTGATATTTGTTATGCATTGCCCGCAGGGTATTGCCACTAGCAATATCCCGAGAGGGAAACTATACGGTTCTGGGTTGATAAGTTTGGTTCAAAATTTGCTAAGGAAATTCGAAAGAAGAGGGCGGGTCAACACTCAAACTGGCAATGGCACCTGGATGAAGTCTTCGTCAAAATAAATGGAGAACGCTTTTACCTTTGGCGCGCTGTTGATCATGAAGGGGAAGTTCTTGAATGCTTCGTTACAAAGCGACGTAATAAAGCAGCAGCGAAGAAGTTTCTCATAAAAGTAATGCGTAAACACGGCTCACCTAAGATCATCACAACGGATAAGTTACCATCTTATGGTGCCGCTTTTCGTGAAATTGGCGTTGCTGACAAGCAATTATGTGGGGGCCGGTCCAACAACAGATGTGAAAACTCACACTTACCGTTTCGACGGCGAGAGAGAGCAATGCAGTTATTTAAAACAGCAGCTACGCTCCAGGGGTTTGTCAGTTATCACAGTCAAATATACAACCACTTCAATCATGAAAGACATCTTCAAAGCAGACAAACTTATAAGCAAAAACGCACAACTGCTCTTAAGGAGTGGTTCCAAATCTGCGCTTCATAGGTTTATGTGATCGTGGTACTTTGAGACGTGTTAGGCTTTGTCTGACAACACCTGATCATAAGTAAAGACCACTAGATTTGAGACAGTGAAGACTCTATTGCCAACCACAATTTCTCAACAATCTCATCAATTTGATCATCATTCAAAATAAATGGAGGCGCTAACAAAACGTGATCACCATTTTTACCATCGCGTGTGCCTGCCATTGGATAACAAATCAGTCCGGCGTTAAACGCAGCTTTTTTGATTTTTGCCGCTACCCCATGTGTTGGATCAAAAGGTCTTTTTGTTTCGCGATCTTCCACCAATTCCAATCCACGGAACAGACCGCGACCGCGGATGTCACCGACATTTGGATGCTGACCAAAACGAGCAACTAATGCATTTTGTAACTTTTCACCCATAAATTTGGATCGTTCAACGAGGTTTCGGTTTAACAAGGCTTTTACTACAGCCAAAGCGGCGGCGGTGGCGACTGGATGGCCAATATATGTGTGCCCGTGTTGGAACAGGCCTGAGCCGTTATATATTGCACCATAGATTTCCTTAGAGCACAACATTGCTCCGATAGGTTGATAGCCAGCACCCAAGCCCTTGGCGATACACAGAATATCTGGGGCTACGTTATCAGCATCACACGCAAATAAATACCCAGTACGGCCCATACCACACATGACTTCGTCAAAGATTAGAAGGACACCGTATTTATCACAAATTTCTCGGATACGTATGAAATAACCCTCAACTGGGGGAACCGCGCCAGATGTTGCACCAACAACGGGTTCGGCCATGAATGCCATCACCGCGTCTGGGCCAAGGCGCAGGATTTCATCCTCTAACTCTTGGGCAACACGTTGTCCGTAATCAAAGCTGCTTTCATCATCGCCTTTTTCAGCGTATTCATAACAAGGAGCAATATGTTGGATGTCAATCAGTAGTGGCGCGAACTGTTTGCGGCGCATTTCGTTGCCTCCGGCGGCAAGTGCGCCTAGAGTATTTCCGTGATAGCTTTGGCGACGCGCAATTACATGGCGACGATTTGGTTGACCCTTTTCGACAAAATATTGACGTGCTAGTTTAATTGCTGCTTCGGTTGCTTCTGATCCACCTGATACAAAATAAACGCGATCCAAATCCCCGGGCGCGTGTTTGATAAGTAAATCGGCTAACTCTTCAGCTGGTTCTGATGTCAAAAATCCAGTATGGGCAAATTCCAACTTTGCAACTTGATCTTGAACTGCTTTTACAATTTCGGTGTCACCATGTCCCAGACAGGACACGGCCGCACCACCTGAACCATCGAAATAACGTTTGCCTGTGTTGTCGATTAAATAACATCCGTCTCCTTCGACAGCGGTTGGAAGGTTTGCTTTGGTGTATCGTGGAAAAATATGACTCATGGTTAATCCTATCTAGGTTGATTTTGGGTTATTTTTGATAAATTCCACAATAGAGGCCGCATTGCTTTCAAACTGTGTGCCATCTGGTTTTTGGGTGTTGTTTTCAAAGCCGATGCGGACATTTGCACCTTGGGCTACTGCCTCAGAGAGGCAGGCATGTTCATGTTTACCGAATGCGCAGACTGTACAGCTCAATCCATGACCTGCGGTTGCGTTTAGGAAAGGGGCCAGATCACTTGGTTGTGCTAATACTTTGGAGCTGTATTGACCGAGTACAAATATCACATTGGACATATGCATGGGAACGATTCCTGTATCATGCCAAGCTAACAGTTGTTTGATGCATTCTGGCGTATATAAAATATGTTGAACCAACGTACCCGCGTCGGCGGATAATGCGTATGCACGTGCGGCCATTTTTGCATCGCGTGCCATTTCGCGCACCGAAATGCTGGCAGCGGCTGGACGCAATGCCGCTAGACATTGGTACTGATCTGCAACGCTGAATTTACCTGCGGACTCAGTTGTAATTTGTATAGTCATTGATGGTGCGACATCAGTGATCACACGGATCGCTTCGTGATAGCGGGCAACATCAAGAGAGTGACCGCCACAGTCTTCTCTGACGTGTAAATGGATTTCGTCTGCGCCTGCTTGATAACAAGCAAGAGCTGTTTGTTCTATATCGGCTGTGGTTAACGGTAGGGCAGGATGATCCACCCTTTGTCGCCGTGCGCCATTTGGCGCAACTGTGAGTTTGTAGTTGTGGGCCATTAAAACTACACTTTCATCCTGCTGCCTTTTGGATCATAGGCTGGTGCATATTGCAGACATGCAGTAAAACTAACACCTGCAATATCCACGTCAACGATTTTACCATCGGCATCATTAATATAAACATGTCCAAGAGCGATTGGTTTCTCGATGCGGTAGCCAAATACAGATGTTGTAGTATGTCCAATAATTTTACCATCAAGGTAAATTGGTTCGTGCCCAATTGGAACAGCTTGATCATCATGAATGATCACTGTCACAAGTGAGCGTGTTGCAGTTTTGCGATGTTCTGCTAATGCTTTGGAACCGATGAATTTTTTTACTTTTGAGCTCATCATATCTAAGCCTGTTTCTATTGGTGTAATATCGCTATCAAGTTCATGACCCATAGCAGCGAACCCTTTTTCGACCCGCATCGAACTTTGAGCGTACATGCCCGCAGGTGTTGCGCCAGCATTGATTAGTGCCTTGTATATATCACTCACATGTTTCGAACTACAGGTGATTTCCCAACCGGCTTCACCAACATATGACATGCGAGCAGCGCTGACAGGATGACCCGCAATTGTTGCTTCGCCAAGTTTAAAGTATTTTATATCATTTAATTCGCTTGCGCCAACTTCAGACGCTATGCGTGCAGTTTCTGGACCCATTAGCCCCAAGACAGCGTAATCTTCCGTTGAGTCTTTCAACGTGACGTCAAACTTATCTACGTGGCGTTTCAGCCAGGCTAAATCGCGTTTGATTGCATTGGTTCCAACAAACAATCTATAATGATCTTTGGAGATCCGATGTGCAGTTATATCACTCTCGTATGTGCCTCGGTCATTTAAAACTGCGGTATAGATTGCGCTGCCCACGTCCTTGGCCATATTTGATGCGCAGATGTGCTGCAGGAAGGCCTCGGCATCTGTACCTGAAACTTCGATTTTACCAAAAGGAGAGGCATCAAAGATTGCGGCTTTTTCATAGGCGGCCATCACTTCTGCTCTTACATTTTCAAACCAATCAGGTTTATCAAATGTCATTCTTGGTTCAGCAGATTTGCCAAAATACAAGGGACGTTCCCAGTCATAAAATTGACCCATGTGCGCGCCTGCAGATCTAAATTCAGCATCTAACGGTAAGCGGCGTAAATTACGTGCAGTTTTTAATTGTTTTCCTGGGTACGCAATATCATAATGTGTACCCAAAATTTCAGGTGCACGACTGGTCAGATGCTCAACAGAATTGAAAATTGGTGCAAATCGTTTTGCGTCCGCTTCGGACAAATCATACGCGGTGTGACCATGCACAATGCAATGTGCCAAATTCATACCCGCACCACCTCCACTGGCCATACCAACAGAATTCATCCCACAACCCAGAAATAATCCACGGGTTTCAGCGGTTTCACCCAACATGAATGTTCCGTCAGGCGTGAAACTCTCGGGACCATTCAGTAACATTTTGACCTCTGCTGTTTCCAAAGCTGGCAAACGATTTAGCGCCAATTCCATCATTGGTTCAAAATGATCCCAATCCTCGCCAAGCAGGCTGAATTCGAAATTCTCGTCCAACACTCCTGGTGCAATCGGTTTGCCCATGGGTTCAAAGCAGCCAACCAATAAGCCACCACTGTCATCGCGAATATAAAGATGATTATCGTGATCACTCAGTGTTGGTATATTTCCCGTTATGCCATCAATTGGTTTGGTCAGTAGATAGAAATGTTCGCACGCTAGGGCTGGAACCTGCGCATTTGCCATTGCACCGATTTCGCGCGACCATAAACCTGCGCAAACGGCAATCGCATCACACATGATTGTGCCCTGAGAGGTTTTAACGCCACGTACACGACCGTTTTCGGTTAATATGCCAGTTACGCCCGTATCTTCGAAAATCTTTGCACCCAATCCCTTGGCGGCCTTTGCCATGGCCGCACAAACATCAGATGGTGAAACTCGGCCATCATCGGGTGACCAAACTGCGCCCAATACATCGTCTGTATTCATCAACGGCCACCGCTCTTTGGCTTCTTGTGGGGGTATAGATTTCGCCTCGATTCCATAAGCATGGGCCAATGCTTCTTGGCGTTTAATGTGAACCATACGATCTGGAGTTGTTGCCAGTGACAATGATCCTTTTTGAATCCAGCCAACTGATTGACCCGTTTCTTTTTCTAATTGACTGTATAAATCAACTGAATACTGGATCATACGCGTCAGATTTTTTGAATCTCGTAATGCTCGAACCTGTGCTGCTGAATGCCACGTCGTGCCAGATGTCAGTTTGTTGCGTTCTATTAAAACAGCGTCACTTACACCCATCTTGGAGAGGTGGTACAGTGTAGAGCACCCCATGATCCCACCCCCGATAACAACAACACTTGCTTGGGAAGGAAGGGGAGCAGTAGCCATAATATTCATTAGCTTGACGATTCGTGTTTCATATGTTTCATTAAAGTATAACTTTGTAATGAATGCAACAACTCTATGAACGTAGCCAAGAATACTAAACTGGATGATTTAATACCAAGCAAATTGCAAGCGCTGAGCCCACAATTGCGCAAAGCTGCGCGTTTTGTAGTGGATAACCCTGGCGATATCGCTACACGCTCACAGCGCCAAATCGCAGAAATCGCAAAGCTGCCTGCACCAACATTCACCCGCCTTGCACATGCAATCGGTTATGACAATTATGGCGACATGCGCGAAACATGTCTTGCTGAGGTTATGAACACGCGGACTGTATTGGCGGAAAAGGCACAGGTCTTGGTTGATGGTGACTTATATGGTGCAAACTTTGCTACCAAACATGCCATGGCGGTGATTCAAAACACAAAATTATTGATTGCAAACTTGGACATGAATAAACTTGAGGCAGCTGCAAAGCTTTTATCAGACGCTAAAAAAGTTGCTCTAATTGGTGTGATGAGCGGTCGCCCTGTAGTTGATTATGCGATGTATATGGCCAATATGTCTTTGACGGGTTGGACCGTTTTGGGGCGAGATGGCGATGGTTTGGCTTCTTCTTTAACATCACTTGGCAAAGATAGCGCTTGTATTATATTCAGCATTGAACCCTATGCAAAGCGTGCATTGGATATTGCGGATTTGGTGATGGCCAATGATGTCCCCTTGATAGCACTGACAGATAACCGCTTGTCGCCAGCCGCAAAAAATGCATGCTTAAGTTTTTATATCGATGCGACAAGCCCACAATTTTTTCCGTCTCATGCAGCGGCCACCGTATTTTTTGAGATTCTGATTGGGATGGTTATCCAAATCAGAGGTAAAGAGGCGCAGGAACGTATTGCTGCAATCGAACAGCAAAATCATAATTTCGGCGAGTATTGGCAGGATTAACCTGCCGCAACAAAGGGAGAGACTACAATGAAGAGTATTATTAATGCAGTGGTTTGCGGGATCGCAATTACTGGCGTAACGGCCAGTAGCGTCAGTGCGAATTGTACAAATGACGTTTGGAACAAAGTCATGGAACGCGGCAAAATCGTAATTGGTGTTAAAGCAGATTACAAGCCATGGGGTTATCGTGATGACACCGGTAATTTGGTTGGTATGGAAATCGATATGGCTACTCAAGTTGCTGAAAAAATGGGTGTGGATGTGGAGTTGGTTCCAGTTCAATCATCAAACCGCATGCAGTTTTTGGAGCAAGGCAAGATTGATATGATGATTGCAACAATGTCTGATCGTGCAGATCGACGTAACATTGTTGGTATACCTGGCCCGAATTATTACACATCTGGTACAAACATCATGTCACCCAAAGCATTGGGTTTCAAAGCATGGGAAGATTTGCGCGGCAAGAAGGTTTGTGGCAAGCAAGGCGCATTCTACAACCAAATCACAGAAGAGCGCTACGGAGTTGAAATCGTTGCCTTCACTGGTAACGCAGAAGCAAAGCAAGCACTACGTGATCGCAAATGTGTTGCATGGGTTTATGATGACAGCTCCATCGGTTCTGATCTCGCATCTGGCAACTGGGATGACTTCGAAATGCCATTGGCATCTGAAGACGACAATCCATGGGGTCTTGGTGTTCCGTTGGCAGAAGCGAATTGTGTATTTGGTAATTTCATGTCAGGCATGCAGTACAATTGGCACCGTTCAGGCGATTTGATTGGTCTAGAAGCAAAGTGGGGTATTCAGCCAACCGCTTTCCTAAAAATGCAAAACGAGCGTAATGGTGATTGGATCAAATAAAACAAATAATTACACTCTCCCACATTGGGAGAGTGTTCCTCATTAGGTTGCTTTAATGGAAGATTTTTTTCGAGAACTCGCGGCCGATGCTCCGCGCTGGAACTTCATCTGGATGTATGAGGATCGCCAACAAACTAAGATTTTATCTGGTCTATGGATGACCATCAAACTCAGCGTACTGTGTCTGATCTTCTCTGTTTTGATTGGACTGGTTGGAGCTTGGATGCAGGGATCACGTTCGGCATTAGTTCGGGCAATTGTCCAAAGTTACATTCAATTCTTCCGCAATACACCACCCTTGGTGCAACTCTTATTCTTCTACTTTGCGCTTGGCCAATTCACCCCCGTTGTTACAGGCTCAGATGGATGGACAGTAGAGCCCATTATCACTAACGTCGGTTGGGCAATTATTTCATTGTCGTTATTCGCGGGTGCATTCAACGTCGAAATTTTCCGATCAGGTATCGAAGCTGTGCCAGAATCCACTATTGAGGCCGCTGAGTCCCTTGGATTCTCACGCTCACAATCCTATGTCTATATTGTTTTGCCATTGGCCTTACGTGTATGCTTGCCTTCATTGAACAACAATCTGATTAACTTGGTGAAAACCACAACACAAGCCTATGCAATCGCGGTACCTGAGTTGTTGTATCATTCCGTAACCATCTGGAATGATTATCCATCCGCGCAATATCCAACAATGTTAATGTTGTTCGTGGCCTATATCTTGTTAGTAGGTGTTCTGGTCTTTGGTATGTCAAGCTGGGAAAAAGCGATGAAAATACCGGGGTACAACACATGAGATCTATTCCTGGGATCACAAAACCACATCAAGCTAATCTTGCTGTTCTTAAGCCCAATAATGCTGCGCAACATATACCTGATGGCTATACTTTCACGCGCTGGGTTGCATCCATGCCGTGGTGGACGCCGCTGATGATATTGGCGGTGATGGCACTTTGGCCTGCTTTGGCGCATGCTCAAAGTCGTTATAGCACCATACAAGCATTTGATGCACTTTGGCGCTGGATGCCTTTTCTTTTGAAATCAGGATTCTTTTTTAACGTCCTGATTTCCGTACTGGCCATGGCCATAGGTACCTTTGCTGGAGTAACACTGGGATTAGCACAGATATCATTGTATCGCCCAATCCGCGCCATAGCATGGTTCATCACACAATTATTTCGCAATTCTCCTTGGTTGGTGTTGTTATTTATCGTCCTTCTGGCCTTTCCGTTTGAGGTCAATATATTTGGCAAAATTGTGCGTATACCTGACTGGATGAAAGGTGTTATTGGTTTATCATTCCCTGTCATGGCAAATATATCTGAGGTTGTGCGCGGTGCAGTGCAATCTGTGCCAACCGCTCAATGGGAAGCGGCCGAAAGCCTTGCGTTTTCGCGCCGCCAAATTCTGTGGCAAATCATTCTGCCGCAATGTTACAAACGCATGTTGCCACCATGGATGAACTGGTATGCCATACTAACCATGGCAACGCCACTTTGTAGCCTCCTTGGTATCGAAGAACTTATTACCCTCTCGCGCCAAGCGATGGAGTCCGAGGACAACCATCCCGAACTCTTGGTGCCTTTCTTTGGTTTTGCATTGTTACTTTTCTTTGCATACTGTTATCCAATCGCGCGTCTGACCATCTGGTTAGAGCGCAAATTCGCGGTGAAATTATGACTTGGACATCTGACCAACCAATCGTCTCTATTAAAGGCGTACATAAATCTTTTGGTAACCTAGAGGTTCTTAAAGGTATTTCCATAGATGTGATGAAAGGTGAAGTGATTTGCATCATCGGCCCATCGGGTTCAGGCAAATCTACATTGATCCGTTGCATCAACGGATTGAACGATATTCAATCTGGTTCCATTACCGTCCAAGGCCAAGAGGTGCATGATCCAAAGCTAGAAATGCTGGAGCTGCGTAAAAAGGTCGGAATGGTCTTCCAGCAATACAACTTATTCCCACATAAGACCGCGTTACAAAACGTTATGATGGCGCCTGTTTTAGTACTGAAAAAAAATAAACAAGACATTGAGGTGCAAGCGCGTAATTTGTTGGCCAAAGTACGCCTACAAGGCAAAGAAGACAGTTTCCCAGGTGAATTGTCAGGCGGCCAACAACAACGTGTTGCGATTGCACGATCATTGGCAATGAACCCAGATGTAATGCTTTTCGATGAGGTGACTGCGGCTCTCGATCCTGAAACTGTAAAAGAAGTGCTGGTAACTATCCGGGAACTTGCTGAAGAAGGAATGACCTGTATCCTCGTGACTCACGAAATGGGATTTGCACGCGAAGTCGCAGATCATATCTATTTCACTGATCGTGGTCTAATCGTGGAACACGGCCCGCCATCTACATTCTTCTCCGATGCTAAAGATCCTCGTACTAAAGAATTTTTGAGTCAAATTCTCTAAGATTTTGAGTTTAATCACTTTATTTATTTAAATTATATTAAGCTCGTTTGTTTAAGAGCACTGGTCGTTCCACTCAATTCACGCAGAACGCTACTCGGCCAAGAAGAAGCGTTAGAAGTAACATAATAAAACTTAACAAAATTTGCATTGTGATGATCGCAGCCATTAGGGGCGCGTCGCCCTGCATTTTTTTTGGTGAGCGTGTAGTTGCCATGTCTGTTGGTAGCGCCTCAAAGTTAAGGGCAACCTGAATAAGTAGAGGATCAGCATTAAAGGCAAGCGCGGCGAAAACAACTGCAAACGGATAGATCAAAAACTTGCCAACCATTGAAAATCTGATGATCTTTCTTGATCCACAGAGACTGCGAAGTTTAAGATTAGCCCCTGGGCACCATATTTTAAATAATATCAATGGCTTAAAAACATATGTATTAACATTATACGTGTATATTTCGGAAACACACACTTTTTTGTGTGTTTGCTTTTCTCGAATCTTGGCTCAAACACTATGTCTAGATCCTACTAGAAGAACACAGATGTGGAACTTAAAATACATACCAAAATATGACAGCAAGATCCACAGGTACACCAAAAACTAACATTAAAGTTGCTAGTTTACTGTGCATGTTTAATGTTATTTCTTATATGAAATGCATTGCTAAGGATTCGATATGTCAGGTCACATCAACCAAAATGTCCAACTTCCTAACGCTATCAAGAAGCCATCCGCATGGTTGGGTGCCGACATGTCACGCAACCCGGATGTGTGGCTTTATCAGCTTACTGCGGACGATGTGGGTGATCTTGAGGCCTCAGCGTCCCATTTTCAGAGTCTTGGAATTGATGTTGGTGAGATCAGCAAAAAGACTTTCCCTTTGACCACCTTCGGTGAACATATTGCAGAACTCAAGCAAACTTTGCTTTCAGGTGTCGGGCTTGAGGTCTTGCGCGGTCTGCCAATCAAAAAATATTCGGAAGCATTCGCTGCCACGATCTTTTGCGGCATTGGTGCCCATATCGGTAGTGCGCGATCACAAAACGCGGATGGGCATATCTTAGGACACGTGCGTGACATTGGTGCTGATGCGAACGATCCCAATAGTCGCATTTACCAGACCTGCGAACGTCAAACATTTCACACTGATAGCGCAGATGTTGTTGGTTTGCTGTGCATCCGTGAAGCGAGAGAAGGAGGAAAATCACTACTGGTGAGTGCGGAAACGATCTATAATAGGATGAAGCAAGAACGCCCGGATCTGCTGGAAAAACTCTTTGACCCGATTGCAACGGACCGACGTGGTGAGATTCCAAATGGAGCCAAGCCTTACATGGAGATCCCAGTGCTAAGTTGGCATGAGGGCTATCTGACTGTTTTTTACCAACGTCAATATATTAATAGCGCCCAACGGTTTGAAGGCGCCATGAAACTGTCTCCAGAGCATGTTGAAGCGTTGGACATGTTCGACGCCTTGGCGAATAATCCCGAACTTTGTTTTGGCATGCAGTTGCAGCCAGGGGATATGCAGTTTGTTTACAACCACTCTCAGCTGCACGACCGCACTGGGTTCCTTGACTGGCCCGACCCAAGCCAACGACGTCACTTGATGCGCTTGTGGCTGTCGATTGAAGGAGATCGCCCCTTGCCTGAATCCTTCAAGGAACGCTATGGCACAATTGAAGTTGGGAACCGAGGTGGTATCATCACGAAACATACTAAACTACATGCGCCAATTGACTGAGGAAGATAGGCATAACAATGAGCAAAAATCCATTTCAGATTTATTCTGGCAAGCCAACAACAGTGGACGGCATTTATAGCCAAGCTGAAGTTGGTCTAGCAAATCGAAATAGTGGAAATTTGTTGGAGACTTTGGCCTTAGATATCACCCCCACGGGATGTCATTATCTGCTCAATCACTTTGACGTTCCATTGTTGGATTCAAAGGCACATAAATTAGAATTTTCAGGTTCATTTGAAACGCCGTTTGAGATGCTGATGGCAGAAATTATGGCTTTGCCTGCGATAACAATACCCGTAACTATGGAGTGCGCTGGTAATGGTCGCGCCGGTGTTTCACCGCGATCCCATTCTATGCCTTGGATGTATGAAGCTGTTGGCACATCCGAATGGACAGGAACGAAACTTGCACCTTTAATTGAAAGAGCTTGCCCTAAAAATGGTGTTGTCGAGATATCGTTCACTGGTGCGGACTACGGTTATGACATGGGCGAGCCACACTTCTTTGGACGCAGTCTAACACTCGCTCAAATCAACGAACTGGATGTTTTGCTAGTTTATGCCATGAACGGCGCACCTCTGCTCCCTCAACATGGTGCTCCTTTGCGGATCATTGTTCCTGGTTGGTATGGCATGGCTAGCGTTAAGTGGCTTACAAATATCACAGCATTAACTGAGCCATATGATGGATATCAACAAGTTAAGACCTATCGTTTTAAGTTGCATAAAGATGATCCAGGCATCCCCATTCAAACTATACGTGTTAAATCTCTTATGATTCCGCCTGGGGTTCCCGATTGGTCGACGCGCAAACGTTTCGTATCAGCTGGTGTGGTTGATTTGGTCGGAAGGGCATGGTCAGGCGACGGCGTTCCAATTGTTGAAGTCGAAGTTGAGGTTGCTGGTGAATGGAGAAAGGCAAAGCTTTCGGAAAAAAAAGATCGCTATGCGTGGCAAAAGTGGACATTCTCCTGGCAAGCTGAACCGGGGGAATATATTTTGAGATGTCGTGCTAGCGATATGAATGGCAATATCCAACCACTTGATCCGCCTTGGGATCAGGCTGGTTTTGCAAATAATGCTGCCCAACGCGTACACGTGTTTGTCCAGAAATAATAAAATTTTTGGCATTGTCAGACAAACTTGACGTCCCATTGGTTGATATCTAATTTTTATGAATGACAACAGAAAATCCATTTAAGTACTTTAAAACGTCTCCCAAAATCATCCGCTTAGCGGTTATGTATTACGTGCGTTACCCTCTTAGTTTTCGCCAAGTTGAAGATATCTTGCATGAACGCGGCATTGATATATCTCACGAAACCGTACGGTTCTGGGTTGATAGGTTTGGTTCAAAATTTGCTAAGGAAATTCGAAAGAAGAGGGCGGATCAACACTCAAACTGGCAATGGCATTTAGATGAAGTCTTTGTCAAAATAAATGGAGAACGCTTTTACCTATGGCGCGCGGTTGATCATGAAGGGGAAGTTCTTGAATGCTTCGTTACAAAGCGACGTAATAAAGCAGCAGCGAAGAAGTTTCTCATAAAAGCAATGCGTAAATACGGCTCACCTAAGATTATAACAACGGATAAGTTACCATCTTATGGTGCCGCTTTTCGTGAAATTGGCGTTGCCGACAAGCAATTATGTGGAGGCCGGTCCAACAACAGATGTGAAAACTCACACTTACCGTTTCGACGGCGAGAGCGAGCAATGCAGTTATTTAAAACAGCAGCC
>Ga0206129_10001416_pt1 | contig 32427 bp, 27 predicted proteins | sample Helgoland_Spring_8_FD_148616 | JGI IMG/M metagenome (GOLD analysis project Ga0206129, IMG submission 148616) | Pelagic subsurface seawater microbial communities from Kabeltonne, Helgoland, North Sea - Helgoland_Spring_Bloom_20160502_2 | ecosystem: Environmental > Aquatic > Marine > Epipelagic ...
TGAACAAATCATTATCTTTCTTGGGATTGCGGTATTTCATGCAAAGAAGACTAAATTCAAGACCAACGCTGTAAAGATTGGTTTTATGTTAATCGAAAGATTTTTGGTGGGTTTCCAGAGGTGCCCTTTATTAGAAGAAATTTTAGAAAATAATTGGAGGGTTCCGAGCGTAGCGACACTCTTCGAGCCAATGCTCTGTCATTTCCGCACGAGACCTTAACCGACAAATGCAGGTGGAAACGACGGAGCGTTTCCCTCCACCAAACCGACGAACTCCGAACGGTGCCCACCAGGATCGGCGGACGAGACGGAGCTCGTCCCTCCCCAATCCAGCAGGCTACTCCGCCTCCGACAGCTCATTAATTGCACGCAAATCCAGCTTACCGGTCGCTAAGGTGGGGATCGCTTCGACTCGCTTAATCAGCTTCGGAATCCATAGATTCGAGTACCCTGCCGCTGACAGTTTCGCCCGTACATCAGTCAGCTCCACATCGATCACCGCCAGCAATACCAGCGCTTCGCCCTTGGCCGCATCGGGACGTGCGCCGATCGCAAACATTGGTGTCTCCGCATCCAGCAAGTCAAACGCCTCAACCAGCGCTTGCTCGATCGTGCCATGCGGCACCATTTCGCCTGCGATCTTAGAAAAACGCGACAGCCGGCCCTCAATAAACAAATAGCCCTCTTCGTCAAAGCGCGCGAGATCTCCAGTAATAAACCACTCGCCGTCCATCACCTCTGCGGTGCGTTCGGGATCGTTCAAATAACCTCCGAAAATATTCGGGCCTTTCAATAATAACAGCCCCACTTCCGTCACCGCCAACGGCTCCATTGTATCCGGATTCAGGATACGAGCCGCATGCCCAGGCATCAGCCGACCGACCGATCCCGGCTTCGAGCCATCAGTCGCACTTTCAGGATAGTCAAAGCCGGAGGGCGTATGCGGTAAGTTGATGCTCACCACCGGCGAGGTCTCAGTGAGACCATAGCCTTCAAAGTATAAACAATCAAAAGTCGCCTGCCATAAGTCGGCAAAGCCAGCCGGCGTCTTTTCGGCTCCGGTAATCGCATACTTCAGAGACTTCAGCTTTTCGGGTGCCACGTGGCGGATGTATGGCTTAAAGAACGTCGGCGTGCCGATCAGTATCGTCGCCGACTCAGCCTCGACCGCATCCGCCACTTTCTTAAATTCTAACGGCGATGGCACAGTCACAGTGGTGCAGCCACGCAACAGCGGATACCACAAGGTCACAGTGAATCCAAAGCTGTGAAAAATCGGTAGGTTGGCGATGATCTTCTCACCGACGGGCAATAGACCAGAGGCGTCAATTTGCAGGCAGTTGCCTAAAATATTACGGTGAGTTAAGACCACTCCCTTCGGTTCGCCAGAGCTGCCACTGGTAAACAGTAAGCCCGCTTCGGCATCCCCACCGACCGCGGGCACTTTCAGCAGCTTAGCCAGCAGCTTGGCGGGCATCGCTCGAATCGCGACCAGCAATGCTACGGTCTTCGCCTTCGGCAAGTCCTTCAGCTCTTCGACCAGGTCGATCACGTCTGCCTGCGCCCACGGGAAGTCGGGGATTTTGACCTGCATACGTTCGGTGCTTAAGATACAATCGATCTCCGCTCGACGTAAACAGGCCGCCGAACTCGCGCGCCCTAAGGTGAAGTTGAGATTGACGGGCACCTTACCGGCCAGCACCACTGCCAGATTTGCAATCGTGCCAGCAATGCCTGGCGGAAACAAGATGCCGACACGCTTGCGATCCGTCCAGCTGCGCAGGCGCCGCGACAGCATCCAAGACAGCGCCAACAAAAAACCCGACTTCATCGCCCGCCGTTGCAGGGTGCGATCAATCACCAATACCCGATTCGGATGCTTTGCCAGTGCGATAAAACTCTCCCATGCCAAATGACTGTTCAACTCAGGCCGCGCCTGAAATTCACGTTCACCGAAGTCTAACACTGTCGAGTCACTCATAGTGAGAATCTATAATCGCTCAGGAGTGACTACTTCCTGTGGCCTCTTGTTCGAGTTTCTGCTCAGCCTGGCGCACTTCGAGCACCGCAGCTAAGAGCGCCTCTTTCAATTCAACAAAACCTTCGTCGGAGACACAGGAGATCGGGTAGACCTTGCCCTTAAACTTCTTTTTAAAGGCTTTCAAATGCTCGGGTGCATTTGGCTCATCCATTTTATTGGCCGCCACCAGCTCCGGCTTTTTAACCAGACCCGGCATATACAGCTTCAGCTCATTCAGCAGCACGCGGAAGTCAGAGATCGGCTCACGCCCATCAGTGCCTTCCATATCAATCATCACCAGCAGCACCTTGCAGCGCTCGACGTGCTTGAGGAAGCGATGGCCGAGGCCACGGTTTTCACTCGCGCCTTCGATCAAGCCGGGAATGTCGGCCACTGTGATCCGCTCATATTGCTCCGGATACTCCAGCACGCCGACCATCGGAAACATCGTGGTAAACGGATAGGCACCCGTTTTCGGATGCGCATTCGTGATCATATTCAGCAATGTGGACTTACCCGCATTCGGAAATCCGATCAAACCGACATCGGCGATGGTCTTCACCACCAAGCGGTATTCACCCTCTTCACCCGGCTTGCCCAGCGTGAACTGGCGCGGCGCCTGATTCACCGAAGACTTAAACGTCTCATTGCCCTTACCGCCGAAGCCGCCTTCGAGCAGTAGCACTTGATCGCCGTGTGCCAATACCTCAGCCACCGGCTCTTCGGTCTCGCGGTCGATCACCACCGTGCCGACTGGCACCCGCATAATAATATCCGCACCGTTGGCACCGTGTTGATCCGCACCGCGGCCTGGTTCGCCGTTCTTGGCTTTCCAGCCCGGCTTGTAGTGATAATCGGTTAAATCCGCGACATTGGTATCCGCAATGACATAGACCGCGCCACCGCGCCCGCCATTACCGCCGTCAGGCCCGCCCTTGGGTTCGTATTTACCGCGCCGAAAGCTAAAGCAGCCGTCGCCACCATTACCCGCCTTGAAATTGACCTTTACCTCGTCGTAAAACATGCACCCTTCTCAACCGACTCGCTGGGCATTGCAACCTCATTTCACCAAGCGCAGCCAAACGCCGCAGATACACAGGCTTGACCCAAATCGCCGAGCCCCGTTGCGCATACGCTGGGTGCGCGACACTTAGATAATAAATGGTACTTCCTGCAACATGCGCAGCCAAACACCTTGGCGCTTTTTAGCTGCAGGCTCGATTTTTTCTGGAGGGTGGATGGGAAACTTGGCTAGATCACACTCGATCAGCCGCTGCTAAGCACCGCCGACTAAAATGGCGAGTCGGGCGCATGCGCCATTCAGCTCAACCACAGCCTAATCCGACTTAGGTTTCTGTTTAGCCGTACTCAGTGCGCGCAAGACTTTATACGGTTCTGTATGAATAACTTTAAGGACCTCCGCTTCCACCCACTGTACTGGAGACATCCCCTGCACCCGTGCGATGTCGCAAATTGATGCAAAATCTTTGTCAGAGAAGTGTAGCACCAAGTTTTGCGCGACTCCCGCCTGCGCAACTGGACCAGCCAACTCCGACGCCATTAAAGCTTTAATGATCAGTTGAGCTTTGCGAGGGATCGCACGACTCGACGAGAGCCAATTATCCACGGTGCGCTTTTGCACACCGCAGCTCTCAGCCAACCAAAAGCGGTCATGCCCAGCTGCTTTCAGCCAACGAATGATCTCTTGTGAATTTAAATCTGCCTCCATTTTTAAAAGTTGCGCCATCAAGACCTAGCTGTCGAGTCATTAATCGTTGATATTCAGGTCGTTAGGAATAACATATTGCTGCATAGTTATAGTATCTTTAAGCATGAATCATGCAACCGTTGGGCGCAATTACCGCGTAGATCTGCACCTAAACCCGCCAACGCCAGCTTAATTAGCGCTTCACGCAAAGAACTTAATTATCAGGCTTTAAAATAATTAAAATTACACCAAAAAGTGATATTTAAATTTGACTACAAGGCTATGCTGGCGAGAAATAACAATTTATTCATTAAATGGTGAACAATAGGTCTACTCCCTAATTATGCCCAAAGTAACTATTAACCTTCAAAAAAACGCTCTCAGCGCAGCAGTAAAACTAGCTAGTGCAGCACAGGAAGAGCAATTGAGCCTCGAACAAGTCCTCACTCGCAGCCTGCGCAGCAAATTACCCGCAGCGACACCCAATAAAAAATCACACGATAACGCGTGTAAATAGCTCATTCGAAAAGGTTCATGGTCAAGTACCGTGGAGACTAAAGGAGGGAGGGCGACTCGCCCTCCTTTGCAGCAACACAGAATAAATGTGGGCGACCCGCCCTCATTGGCAGCAATACAGGATCAATGTGGGCGAGTCGCCCTCCTTTTGCAGCAACACAAGGTCAATGTGGGCGAGTCGCCCACACTCCTATTCAATACAGGATCAATGTGGGCGAGTCGCCCACACTCCGTTCGCGGTTTATTATACTCGCAGAGTGCAATGGCTCAAAAACCGGCGTAGCTGATCGGCTCAAAGCCACGACCCAAGCTTGACCCTCCAGCGCCAGGAGATTTGCTCGGTGCAATGCCTAGCCCTGAAACAGTCGCCGTTATCGATGTTGGCAGTAATTCCATTAAGCTGCTCGTCGCTCGCAGCGGCACGGCGCCCGGCAGCGTCGCAACCATTTTTGCCGAGACCATTGAGACGCGTATTAGCACCGGCATCAGCCAGGCGCTGCCCAGCCTAACAGAAGTCGCGATGGCAGCTGGCTGCCGAACCATTACCGAGCTCGCCCGCCTCGCACAAGGCTACCAGCCGAAGACGCTGCGTATCGTTGCCACCAGCGCCGTGCGCGACGCGACCAATGCCATCCAGTTTATCGAACTGGTCAATGAGGCGACTGGCCGCGAAATACAAATACTGTCTGGCGCAGAGGAAGCGACCTACATCGGCAAAGGGCTCCGCTGCGACCCGCAGATCGCCGGCATCCACAACTTCATCCAAATGGACCTCGGCGGCGGCAGCCTCGAACTGATCCGCTTTGCTCACGGCCAGATCGAGCAAGCCCTGTCCCTGCAGCTCGGCGCGGTGCGCCTGACTGAGCAATTCATCGCCGATCGCGATGCCGCGCTGTCTGCCGAAACCGCAGACCGCATCGCCGCCCACGTCAGTGAGGCATTGCAAGCCAGTGGCTTCAGCTTCGAGCCAAACGCCGCACCGCTCATCGTCACTGGCGGTGCATTGACCGTCACCCGCGCCGTGCTGGCCGCGCAAAACGAGCAGACCATCGAACAGCGCTGCCCAGTGTTGCACAAACAAGAGATCACCGCGCTCAAAGCAGCACTGATGGCCCTGCCACTACATGAGCGTATGGCAGTGCCGCACTTACCCGCCGCGCGGGCCGACATTATCCCGGCCGCATTGATCACCATCGACAGCGTGCTCGAGTACGCCGACCGCGACCGCGTGACGCACTCGTTCTACAACCTGCGCTACGGCATCGCCGCCGAGCTGCTCAGCTAGCTCGCAGTGCAGCAGCACGCCCTTAACAACCTTCAAACAAGGGCAGCTCGTCGATGACTGGCACGTCAGTTCGACACTTGGGAGGGTCCGCGCGCACCCTCGCAGCTAACGAGTGTGGCATTGACATAACCTAGGCTTGATCGGTGGAGGGCAACGCTCCGTCGTTGCCACCGATCCCAAGGGCATTTGCAACCGACGCATGGCAACGGTGGAGGGCAACGCTCCGTCGTTGCCACCGATCCTAAGGGCATTTGCAACCGACGCATGGCAACGGTGGAGGGCAACGCTCCGTCGTTGCCACCGACCCTAAGGGCATCTGCAACCGACCCTAAAGGCAGTTGCAACCGACGCATGGCAACGACGGAGCGTTGCCCTCCACTATTTGCATGCGCATAAAACCTATAAAATAGCACCACAAGACTATGGGAGGGCCGAGCTCCACCCACAAAAAAGCCAGCGCCACACTTGAGTGCGACACTGGCTGATTGAAAATATAACCGCGGCGACAGCAAGGTCCTGGGATCGAAGGCTACTTTCTGCTTCTGCTTTCCCGGTTCTTGCCACTCCGATTGTGCGCGGCCTTTTTCTGGGTGATCTTAGCGCGGCGCTCTGGGTGCTTCTTATCAATTTTGGCAGCATCTGGCCCCATCTGACGAATACGTGCTTTACGCTGTAGATCATCACTCTGGCGGTGCGCGTGCTCTGCGGAACCCTCTTCGTCTTCGTAGCGACGCTCTTTACCGACAAGATCGAAACGCACAGGGCAACCACTGAGACGGAACTCGTGGATAATTGCTTTCTCCAAATAACGACGATAGCCGGGATCCAGCCGTTCGATACGGTTGCAGAAAAAGCGGATCCGCATTGGCCGCGAACCTGTCTGCGTGGCGTAGAATACCTTGAAACGCTTGGTACCGACGACCTTGGGCGAACGTGCTTCAAACAGCGACTCCATTAAGCTGTTGAGCTTGCCAGTCGGGATCTTCAGATCGAGCGTGGCAGAGATGGCCGCGGCAGTTTCAAGCATCGACTCAATCCGGAAGCCTGTCTCAGCGGAAACGAACAGCACCGGCGGATCGGGCAGGAAGAACATCTCTTTGCGCAGCGACTTCTCATAAGACTCGAGGAAGTGCTTGAGCGAACGGAAACCTTCGATCGGCTCGCGCTCCCATTGCTGAATAATCAGATCCCACTTGTTGACCACGACCACCAACGCACGACCGGCATCGAGCACGGCACCGGCAAGGGCTTGATCTTGCTTGGTCACACCATCGACGGCATCAATAATCAAAAACACGACATCGGACGCTTCCATCGCATGCTGCGTGCGCACACTGGAGAAGAACTCCACTGGGCTATCGACCTTGGTCTTGGTGCGCAGACCGGCAGTATCAGCCATGCGGAATTTCAATATTTCGCCGTCCTTATGCTTATAATCTAAATCTAGTTCGACCGAATCGCGCGTGGTGCCAGCGACATCGCTGACGATCAGGCGCTTCGAATCGAGCAGGCGATTACCGATCGAGGATTTGCCGACATTGGGACGGCCCATCAAAGAAATACGGATACGCTTCGGTTCGACTGGTGCATCCGCGTCGAACGCTGGCTTCTCGCCGAGCTTCACCTTGACCGCATCGAGAAGATCCGTGATACCACGACCATGCTCGGCGGAAACTGGCAGCGCATCACCCAAGCCGAGGCTGATAAACTCGTACGCGTCGATCTCGTTATCCTCTAGGTCGGCCTTATTAGCCACTAGGATCACCTCTTTGCCATAACGGCGCAGCTTCTCGGCAACAATCTCATCCAGCGCGGTAATGCCTTGGCGAATATCGACGATAAACAAAATAACCGCTGAGGCCTGAATCGCAAAGCCCACCTGTTCTTCGGCAGCATCTGCGATCTTCTTTGGCGTCATTTTGAGCTCCATGCCCAGGCCACCGGTATCGAGCAGGACGAAGTCGTCGTTCACTTCAGCGGAGATCAAGTCACGCGTGACGCCGGGCATATCGTGCACAATCGACAAGCGACGCCCGCACAGCCGGTTAAACAAGCGGCTTTTTCCGACATTGGGACGGCCAACAATGGCTACGGTTCTGGATGGATCGATCATTTAAAAAAGGAGTTAGAATTCAGAAGTTAGAATTCAGAAAAGTGGAACTATAATAAAACAAGCTGAGCTGTCTATGCTTGAAGCAAGATAGCACAAAGGGCGCGACGAAGGAACGCGAAGCGGGGGAATGCCTTAGTAATGAAGAACTTACAAGGACTATTTACGAACCTTATCGACGTAGCGCTCGATGCGATCAGTCGCCTCAATGATTCGCTCGTAGCTAGTGGAGAAACTCGCACGCGCAAACCCTGCACCACTTGGCCCAAAGGCGGTGCCCGGCACGATCGCCACTTCTTGTTCGGTCAACAAGCCTTGGCAGAAGTCCATCGAACTCATCCCAGTCGATTGGATCGAGGGGAATGCGTAGAATGAGCCCTTCGGCAAGTGGCAGGTGAGGCCCGCTTCGTTAAAACGACGAACGATCAGATCACGACGACGGTGGTATTGCGCCTTCATCTTTGCGACCGCGGGACCGCCGTTTTTCAATGCCTCAATCGCCGCTTCCTGGGAAAGGATCGGCGCACACAGCATACTGTATTGGTGCACCTTCATCATCGCCTCGATTAGTGGCGCGGGACCACAGGCGTAACCAATCCGGAAACCGGTCATAGCAAATGCCTTAGAAAATCCATGCAGAAAAATGGTGCGCTCCTGCATACCTGGCAGCGTCGCAATACTGGTGTGCTCGCCCTCGAAGGTCAGTTCCGAGTAAATCTCGTCACTGATCACCAATAGATCCTTTTCAATCGCGAACTTGGCGATCCGCTCGAGCTTGGCACGCTCCGTCACGCCGCCAGTCGGATTGGTCGGAAAGTTGAGCATCAACACCTTACAACCAGGCTCCCAAGCGGCTTCGACCGCATCCGGATTGATGCCGAACTGATCTTCCGCAGAAGTGCTAATCGCAATCGGCTGCGCATGCGCCAGCAAGATGCTAGGACTATACGAAACATAGCAAGGCTCGTGATAGAGCACCTTGTCGCCCGGATTGAGCACCGCCCGTAGGGCAATATCCAAGGCCTCGGACACGCCGACGGCGACGAGGATTTCGTTGTCGGGATTGTAACTCAGCTCAAAATTATGCTCGACGTAAGTATTGATTTCACGGCGCAGACGGATGAGGCCGAGATTGTCAGTGTAGCTGGTCTTACCTTTTTCGAGAGCAAAGATCGCGGCCTCGCGAATATGCCAGGGCGTGACGAAATCAGGTTCACCGATACCCAGCGAGATGGCCTGCGGCATCGCCGCGACAATCGCAAAGAAATCGCGTATACCAGAACGAGGCAGACCCACAACGTGGTCCGCCACAAAGCGTTGGCTATCGTCTGCCATTATGCACTCACAGCGGGTTTATCGCTGTCCTCATTTGGAGATAAAAGTAAATGCCCCTGCTCCTTGTATGCACGTAACATAAAGTGCGTGGCAGTCGACAGCACGCCTTGGACACTCGCGAGACGCTCCGACACAAAAGTCGCCACTTCACGCAAGTCAGAGCCTGTTGCGATCACCAGCAAATCATACGAGCCGGACATCAAATAGCAGGACTCCACTGAATCAAAACGACTGATCCGCGTCGCGAGGCGATCAAACCCACCATCGCGCTCGGGACTGATCTTCACTTCGATGACCGCTCGCACGATGGTTTCTTGGGCGCGCTCGGGGTTGAACACGGGACGCCAACCGAGCAGAATCTGTTCGCCCTCAAGGCGCTTCAATTCTGCGGAAATGTCGCTTTCGGACAGGCCGAGCACCTGCGCCATTTGGGCAGTGTTAAGGTGTTCACCTTCAAGAAGTAGTTGCAAGACAGAGCTCATAAGCGCGGCAGTAAAAGTGCTAAAAGGACAAAAGGCAAAATACAAAAAGGACTATTTTTCCGCCTTTTAGGATGCGTCTGCGTACATCAAGTGCTTTTTTAACTCGATCTCACCCCAGCCAGCGGCACACGCAGTGGATCCATGCAGCGCTCTGACGCTCAGAAAAACTAAATGATCACATCCTTAACGTTCACCTGCGTGTACATGCAAATTGCCATGTGCTTTCAGCGTGGCCAGCAGCAAGTCTCCAGCTTTTATTTAAGTTGATAGTAGCTTGGCCGCAGGGAGCAAAGAGAACTATCTTTCGTTTTCTCGCGTTGCTTGATTAACTCCCATAGCTTCCTTGCATCATCATATAGCTCATCATGCAGCATAGTCATTAGCACGACTCGCCAAAAGTAAATGCCCCACTGGTAAGTGCCCCACTTAGTTGGCGCTTCTTTTGAATCCTTCTCTAACTTGGTGAGAATTGAAAGTAAGCGCGCTAGATCCTTCCTTATTTGTTTATTTGCTTGAAAATCACTCCTGGTCAATGTCATTGCCGCATCGAAAGTTACATTGTGAGGATCTGGCAGCTTTGTAGAAAGCGCCGGCGCTAAATTCGCAGTGACTTGAAAGATCTCCGCGATAGACTTTTCAGGGAAGTGCTGAATCGCATCCTTGAGTCGCTCAAAGTCAGACATCGCAGTCTGCCGTTTCGCCCGTGCGGCTATATCTTTCAAAAGTTTCATATTATTTCTTTAGTCTTGAGAGTCCGCGCGCCGTCGGCTGTAAACCAAGACGGCGAAAAGTAAGAGTGCAATGTAAGTCATGATTAATCTTAAATTCGATAGATATAAATTTTGAATTTCGACATTTACCCAAAAATACTATTAAATGATCATCATTAAACCGTGATTATAAGTCTATAAATTGCAAATTTTTTTACGTTATTAAAAAATAGTGAAAATTATCCAATGGCTAATCCGCTTAAAGTAGCGGCTATAACTTTACCGACTGACTTCAATCCCTCAGATCAATTAGATGTATTGAGTGCCGAACCAGGAACTTGCACCGAAGCGTTACTCTCGTCGCTGCGATTGTATCAGTGCTATGATTCAACACTTCTGGCACTTTATAGGTCCAAAGAAATGTTCGGTCAGGATCCCGCGCTTTGCCTTCGAATAAAAGACCGCGACTAATTAATTAGCTCAGATAGCCAACGGAAGTATTGACGAGTCGCCAAACATTCCCAATCTATTGTTCATTGACGGAGGAAGTTCGCTTCCTTGAGCGACAGACCCGAGACGCACGACCAAGCCATCAACGGCTGAAAAGTGGCTAAGTTCAAAAAGTTTGAAGCTCAATCACCCTTAAGCAGTTGATCTTTAAATGTTTGCCGAAATAGCTCAGTTGGTAGAGCAATTCATTCGTAATGAATAGGTCGACGGTTCGACTCCGTTTTTCGGCTCCATTGATCCCTCCGCTCGAAACACTCCTGCAACCGTCAAGACCGCCCGCCCCCCTCTGCTTGCAACAAGACGCGGCTCGCATATCCTCTAAAACTCGATTGAGTCACCATCCATATGGAACTACGCCCACAACTACTGCAACTTTTACGCACTAAAGATTACGTGCCCATGCGGCGCGAAGAGATTTTCGCCGTCCTCAAGATCGGCACTAAAGAAATTGCAGCTGCCCACAGCCTGCTCGATGAAATGCTTGAGCGCGGCGAGCTCGCACGCCTCAAGAAAGACAAACTCTGCATTCCTGATGATGCCGACCTCGTTAGCGGCCGCATCATGTTCCGCCAAAACGGCGCGGCGACGCTGATCCCCGAATCCACCACCGGCAAACCCTCTGGCCCTGGCGCTGGCTACCCCGTCGCAGTCGAAGACACGGGAGTCTCGCTACATGCCGACCAAGTGCTCGCACGCATTATACAGCGGCCGCAGCAAAGTCCCTTCCGCGGCAAGGGCCGACAGCGCCCAGTCTACGATCCAAACGAAAAGCCGAATGTGCGCGTTATTCGTATACTTAAACGCGCCCGCGAAGCCATCCCCGGCACCCTCGAGAAAGGCCGCCACACCTACTACGTAGTCCCAGATGATCCTCGCATCACTCAAGACGTGCTAGTGCCTGAGCCCTCAAACAGCGGCATCAAACCGATTCCCAAGGTGGGCGACAAAGTCGTGGTCAAACTCCTCGAATGGAAGCAACGCCACCTTAATCCAGAAGGCGAAATTAGCGAAGTACTCGGCCGCACGCACGAACCCGATGCCGAGTTCAAAGCCATTCTGTTTAAATACAACCTCAACCCGCAATTCCCCTCTGCCGTTGAGAAGCAAACCGAGGCCATTCCCGACCACGTTCGCGAACAAGACACCGTAGGCCGTCAAGATTGCCGCGATATTTTTACTTTTACCATCGACCCAGACGACGCCAAAGACTTTGACGACGCGATTTCTGTAGAACAATTAGACGACGGCAATATCCGCGTTGGCGTGCACATCGCTGACGTCAGTGCCTACGTCAAGCCAGGCACACCGCTCGACGTCGAAGCTCAGGAACGCGCAAACAGCACTTACCTGGTTGGCACCGTCATCCCGATGCTGCCACACGCGCTGTCCAATGGTCTTTGCAGCCTAGTCGAAGCACAAGACCGGCTCACGAAGACCTGTTTCATTACCTTCTCTGACCAAGCCGAGATCGTGGCCGTCGACTTCGCCAACACCGTCATCTGCAGTAATAAACGCCTCACCTACAAGCAGGCCTTTGCGTTTATGAATGAGGACGACCTCGACGTCGTGCGCAAGACGCCGCTGCCGCCGAAACACCAAACAGGCTCGACTGGACGCTCACTCGACGAAGTCAACGACGATGAGATGAAGCTGCTGCAAAAGTATATTCGCAAGAGTTGGGATATCGCCACGATACTACGCCAGCGCCGCTTCAAGAACGGCTCGCTCGACCTCGACATGACTTCGGTCAAACTTTACGTCGATGAGGAAGGTTACACCGACCGCATCGAAAAAGAGTTTAACGACGAGAGCCATCAACTGATCGAAGAGTTCATGCTCTCCGCCAATGAACAAGTGGCCCGCGCGATGAAGCGCTCTAACTTCCCCAGTATCTATCGGGTGCACGACGAACCGGAGGACGAAAAGCTGCAAGAACTCCGCGAGACGATGATCACCTTCGGCGTGCAATGCGGCAACCTCAGCAAGCCGCGCGAGATGAGCATGCTACTCAAGAAGCTCAAAGAACACCCACAGGGCTACACACTTAAAGTCCAGGTGCTACGCAGTCTCAAGCAGGCGCAATACCGCGCCAGCGCTGATGGCCACTACGGTCTCGCCAAGCCCGACTACGCCCACTTCACCTCGCCGATTCGGCGCTACTCCGACCTGATTGTACACCGTGTACTCGACGGCTACATGCACAAGACTGGCGTCAATTCGGCGCCCAACGAGCCCGACATCCGCTACACGCAAGGCAAGCTGCTCTCTCTCGGTGACCACCTCAGCGTCGCTGAGCGCAACAGTGTCGATGCCGAGCGCGACTCAGTCAAAACCAAGCTCCTCGAATTCTATGAACGCGAACTGAAGAAGCCCGAAAAGGAATCCTTCAAAGCCATCATCACTGACGTCAAAAATCACGGTTTGTTTATCGAACTCACCGACTCGCTCGCGTTCGGCATGGTGCACATCTCGCAACTCGACGACGACTTCTACCACGCAAGCGACGATGGCACTTCATTAATCGGACGCCGCACGCATAAGACGTATTCACTTGGCCAACACATCATGGTCGAAGTCAATCGCGTGGATCGCTACAAGCGTCAGATCGACTTCCGCGTCACTGCTACAACTGGCAAGATTGAGCGCCGCCCCGGTCAAAAAAACAATCGCCGCAGCAAAGGTCGCCAAGCATCCGCCGACCGTATCAAAAAGGGAGGCCACAAGCGCTCCAGCGTCGCGCCACTCACTAAAGGTGGCGGGGCAAAGAAGCGCGCCAAAACCAGCGCACGGCCCTTTAAGAAGGGTAAGAACAAATAGTATCAGGGAGGGTCGACCTCCGAGACTGCCTTAAACAGCGTGGAAGCGACATTCTTGTCGCTTTGCTTAATCCAAGGCTGCGAAGAATAAAGCGACAAGAGTGTCGCTTCCACTCCCCCATCTACCGCTGGGTAAAGTCACTGAATTCGCCATCAAAGCGGCGGGTGATCTTACCAATCGCTGCTGCGGCTTCGGGCTCGACCTTGAAGCCAATAAAGTGAATGCGCGGCTCGATCCCGTACTCGCGAGTGAGTGCGCGTAGCGTCTTATGCACATCCTTCCACGGCACATCGCCCGCGCTGGTCTTGGCGGTCTTGCTGCGCTGAAAATCGCCATCGGATATAATAAAGATCACTTCTGGCTCCATTTGAAACGCGACCGTAAGCGCCCCTTGGATACCATCTTCGCTGAAAGGCAACTGCGTGGCCTTCCGACTTGAACGCACATTCTCCGCAATCCAACGCTTCGCCTCCTGCTTATTGCGCGCACCCGCAGCGACCATATAATCACGAAAAGTGCCGACCTGCCGCGCAAATGGCACTAGCCCGAATAGCGTGTTGGCATTCAGTCCGTCCACCAACATCGACAATTCGCGTACAAACGCATCCGTCGTCACCCCCGCTGCGCTCGCCTTGTTCCAGACAGTCGAGCTATTATCAAACAAGATCAAAATACGTTGGCCGCTGTCCTCGATGCCAAACAACGAGGCCGAGGACGACCCCGTCTTCAACCCTTGCAAAGCGCCCAACACACCAGATTGCCCGAGCAAGGCATCCGACTGTAAGGCTGCCGGATTGCGCTCAATCGGATTGAATTCACTTTTAGGCATGGCAGGCAGCGAGGGCAGCGCATCTGGCAGCAAAGCTGCCGTACTAATCCGCTCCATCTGCATCGGCGAACTCGCGGCATGTTGAAACGCCGCCAGCGCCACCTTATGCTGCAGCTCTTTTTGCGGCAAATAGATCTTTTTTTTTGCCACGAACTCAGGATCCGAGCGAAATTCCGGCACCAGCACTACCACAAATACCGCAAGGCCCAATAACACCCCCTGAATCAACAACGCCAACAGCAGTGCCCCGAACTTCGAGCGGCGCGGCTTCGAGCCAGTCGCAGATTCCTTTGCTAATAAACGCATACAATAAGTCAAACTGCTAAATAAATAGGCAAAAAGCAAAACCTGAGTCATAAAAAACGTGGCTTGCTTACCTCACAAACCGCCCTGCCGAAAAATCGCCAACAACGTAAAAACACCGCTTGACTTCAAAGATCCGATTTCTACTGTCGGCATCTTCCAACTTTTAGGGGTAGTAGCTCAGTTGGTTAGAGCGCCTGCCTGTCACGCAGGAGGCCGCGGGTTCAAATCCCGTCTATCCCGCCATTTAAGCCTGTTGATTGCCACAATCAGCGGGCTTTTTTGTGATCTAATTTAAGGATCTGGATTTTAACCTACGGTGGTCCGGCCCGCTGCGCGACCGGTTTTGTCGTCGCAAGCTCCTCGGAACAAATCCCGTCTATCCCGCCATTTAAGCCTGTTGATTGCCACAATCAGCGGGCTTTTTTGTGCTAAATGCAGCGGCTTTGCTGGCCGGAGAGCGCACAAAACCAACCAATGGCTGCCGCTGAAGTCAGCAATACTACACCTGCATCATTTCCATAAAAATCTACGAATCCCGCAGAAACACCGCTTGACTTCAAAGATCCGATTTCTACTGTCGGCATCTTCCAACTTTTAGGGGTAGTAGCTCAGTTGGTTAGAGCGCCTGCCTGTCACGCAGGAGGTCGCGAGTTCAAATCTCGTCTATCCCGCCATTTAAGCCTGTTGATTGCCACAATCAGCGGGCTTTTTTGTTACCGCAGAAGCGACCTCGACTCCCTGAGCCCACAGTATAACTCTACAACCATGTTTACAAAATATCTCTGTAGCACTGTATTTCTAGTACTCACTCTCACGCTCGGCGTGGCGTCGGCCAAACAAACACAGGTTTACTTTGGCACAGCCCGAGGTAGCGAAGGCATCTACAGCGCACAATTTGAGAGCGCCACTGGCACTCTCTCTTCGATCACACTCGCGGTTGCCGTCGAGTTCCCAGGCTTTCTCGCGACTCATCCCAACCAACAATTCCTGTATGCCACCTCCGCAGGATTCGAAAAACCAAATACGGGCGCAGTCGCCGCATTTCGAATCCAAGCCGATGGTAGCCTAACTTTTCTCAATAAGCAGCCAAGTCTCGGTAGTAGTGCATGCCATCTGAGTGTCGATGCAACTGGCAGCGCACTCGTCGTCGCAAACTACGCAAGCGGCAATGTATCCTCATTTCAAATACGAGCAGATGGCACATTGACCGCAGTCGTATCCAACCACCAACACAGCGGCTCTGCGCAAAACCCCAAACGCCAAAGGGAACCACACCCACACTCCGCATTTATCCACCCCAACAATTGCTATGTTTACGTGCCGGATCTAGGGATCGATAAAGTCATGATTTACGCACTCGACCCAGCGCACGCAACACTCACCCCATGCGGAGCCGCCGAGGTGCCAGGCGGCAGCCAAGGCCCGCGGCATATGAAGTTCTCCAGCGATGGTAAATTCGCCTACGTGCTCAACGAACTGTCACTCTCGATTGCGAGCTACTCCGTAAATATCGGAAACGCCCAACTCGAGTATATCGACACCCAATCCGTATTTACCAATGGCATCGCCCCCGAGGGAATGAGCTGCGCAGAGATTCGTATCCATCCCTCAGAGCAATGGCTCTACGCCTCCATCCGCGACTTGGCAGGACAAGGGCGCGACGTACTCAGCACCTTCCAGCGCGCAGTCGACGGGTCCATTAAGCTCATCGCCAACACGCCTGCTGCCGTTTATATTCCGCGCAACTTCAACATCGACCCCAGTGGCAAGTGGCTGATCGTCGGCGGACAACGCTCATCCACCCTCGCGATCTTTTCAATCCATCAAGACACCGGCGCGCTCACACTTAAAAGCGCCGACATCCCGTTTGAGGGGCAACCGATGTGCGTGGAGTTTCTGCAGTAGAGCGGTGGCGGAAGTTGCATCAAGACTTCAATGAATCGGCATTCTTGGTTCGATCCGACTCATGCTGGAGGGACATCGTCTCGATGTCCGCGCGCAATTCCAGTAGCAACTAGGACGGCATTCCTCCACAAGAAAACCTCTAAAGCGGTCTTCGCTAGTGATGACTAGCGAGCTTGCCGAACTGCAAAGCCTCTGCAACTCACCTACGAAAAGTCGAACTTCACCTCGCCAGCAATAACCTTGAGCTTGGCCTCGAAGTCGTTACCCGCCTTGGATTTGAACCCGCTCAGGGTTTCAGTCGTGCCAGTGCTGACAAGCTGCTGCGCCACTTCCAGTGGGATCTCCCGCTGCGCCATGGTCTTCCAGATCACGAACTTGCAACCATTACGCCAATTCGAACATCCATATGCTTTGGCGCCCGCCACGATATCGCCGCCACAAGTCGGACAGACTCCGAGCGCTTCTTGCCCCTCTTCTTTTTTCGCGACCTCAGCTTCAGCATAACCGAGCTGGCCTTTTTTATCGAGGCTGAGTGTAACAAACAGCTTGCGACCATCGATCTCGATCGGATGAGGGGTGAGGGTACGTTTATGCGCAAAAATCTCGCGCGCCAACTCGGGCTGAATTGACAATCCCCACTGCGCTACCGGTAGCACAAATTTACAGCCCTGCTTCCATGCGGAGCAACCGTAGGCCGACTTGCCGCGAATCACCGCTGCATTGCAAATCGGGCATGCCCCAAGGTTCGCAGGGTTGACAGTCTTCGCTGACGTGCATTGCAAAATCTCACGCGTATAATCGCCGACCTCCGTCATGAACCGCGCAGGGTCATACTTGCCACGCTCCATTTGCTTGAGGCGAAACTCCCAATCACCGGTGAGCTCGGGCGACTTTAATCGCTCATCTTGAATCAGCGAAATCAAGCCACGTCCCGACTCAGTGCTGATTAGGCTTTTTTTCTTACGCTCGACGTATTGCCGTTGAATCAACACCTCGATGATCGAAGCGCGCGTGGCCGGCGTACCGACCCCTTTCTCCTTCAAGGCTTCCTTGAGCGCCTCATCGGTCACAGTCTTACCCGCTGTCTCCATCAATTGCAGCAAGGTCGCCTCATTGAAGCGCTTCGGTGCCGACGTCTTAAACTGCGGCAGCGACGGCTCATGTGGATTGCTCTCGCCTTGCTGAAAATCCGGCAACTCCTGAACTGAATCGTCTTTACCTTGCTTTGCATCGTCCGACTGCCCCGCCTTATCCTTGGCATACAGCGCCTGCCAACCGGCATCGACCAGCACCTTGCCACGTGCCCGAAACGGCTCCTCAGCAGCCAGCGCATCGACCACCGTCACCGCCTTAATGCACGGCGGAAAGAACACCGCAATCAACCGAACCAATACTGCGCCGTAGAGCTTACGTTCATCGCCCGTCAGGCCATCGCCCAGCACCTCGGTTGGGATGATTGCATGGTGATCGGACACCTTCTTATCATCGACGATCCTTTTGGTAAAATTCAGTGCGCCGAGATCCAGCTGATCAATCGCATCGGGCTTGAGCCTGCGTAGCGCCTCCAGCAGCGGCGGAATCGTCGGCTGAATATCAGTGCTGATATAACGGCTGTCGGTTCGCGGATAGGTGAGGTGCTTCTTTTCGTATAGACTCTGCGCGAGCTTCAGCGTCTGATCGGCGGTAAAGCCGTAGCGCTTATTCATATCCTGCTGTAGCGAAGTGAGGTCGTAAAGCTGCGGCGGATTGGCCTTCTCGTTTTTCTTGGTGACCGACTTTACCACCAGCTCTTGGCCAGTCACTTTCTCAACAATCGCCGCGGCCGTGGCCTGATCGTCGAACTTACCGCCGGTGTGTTTAAACAGCGCCTCACGGCAAACCGAGTGCACCTCCCAAAAATCCTTCGGCTTGAAAAACTCAACCTCCAGGTCACGATTCACAATCATCGCGAGAATCGGTGTCTGTACACGACCGAGGCTAAGCAGCAAGTTGCGCTTGCCGTACTCAACCGTGAAGAAACGTGTAGCATTCAGTCCCACCACCCAGTCTGCCTCACTGCGGCACTTCGCCGCGTGGTAGAGCCCATCAAAATCAGCACTCGGCGCGAGCTGGCTAAAGCCCTTCGCAATCGCCGTAGTCGTCAGCGAACTAATCCACAAGCGCTGGCACGGCTTGGTCTCGCACTCAGTCCATGTTAGAATGTAGCGGAAAATTAACTCGCCCTCACGGCCGGCGTCCGTCGCGCAAATGATCTCATCAGCCTCGTCAAACAGCCCCTTGATAATCATCAACTGCTCATGCGCTGACCCATCTTTGCGCGAGCGTAACTTAAAGTCTTCCGGAATGATTGGCAGGCTACTGAGACGCCACGGCTTCCACTCTGGGGTATAGTCTTCTGGCTCCTGCAGCTCGACCATATGGCCAAAGGCCCAGGTCACGGTCCATTCGTCGTTCTTTAGAAAGCCCTTTCCTTGGGTGGTCGCTCCAAGGTGTTTCGCGATATCGCGGGCGACTGAGGGTTTTTCCGCTAAGACAACTTTCATAGATAGTGTAGACTCTACACTCTTGTCGCTTGTCCGCATGGAGCCAGAAAAAAGCGCCAAAAATTGTGGCATCGCGACTTACAAGGGAAGATACCGCATGATCTATGGTTCGCTACCTGCAAGAAAGCGACATGAGTGTCGCTTCTACGGCATTCTCGGCTACAAATACTCACATGCACGTCGAAAAACTAAAATATACAATCTGGGCCGCTGATGCTGAGCGCGCCGTCAACTTTTATCAAACCTGCTTCGGTGCGTCCGTCGTAAGGCAAAATCCGCACATCACAGAGATTGAAGTCGCGGGCAGTCTGATTGCCATCCATGGCGGTGGCGAAGGCAAGCGCACCTGGACCGGGCTCACCTTTCAAGTGGCTGATGTCGTCGTCGGCGCTGCCGAGATCGTCGCAGCAGGCGGCAAGTGCGAGCGCGAGCCTCTACCAGAAGATGGTGAGCCGCCCCACCTAGCCATGTGTGAAGACAGCGACGGCAACCAAATCATGCTTAGTCGCGCCCGCTAAACACACGCCCCAGCGCTTCCGACATACTCCCACCACCATCTACCGAACACCATGCTATTGGCAAGCTGAGCACTTAGTCGCTACGCTCCCAGCCACCAGCACCTCACTTTTGGCGTTGTGCCCATAACTTTGAGGATACATCATTTTAGAATAATAAAAGGAGCCAATATGCGTAGTTTATTTTCATTATTTTCGATTCTAACACTAATAGCTACTAGCGCTTCTGCAGATAATTACCTGCAATCGTATCCATCAGGAAAGCGATTGTTTTCATATGACGGGCAATATTTAAAATCATACCCGAGCCAAAAAAAGTTATATGAATTCGATGGAGAGAAAATAAAGGAGTACCCTTCAGGTAAAATCATTTATAAATATGAAGACGGATACATCAAAACCTATCCATCGGGAAAGAAGTTGCTGCAGTTTGATGGCTCGTATGTGAAGGAATACCCGTCCGGTAAAAAAATACATGAATTTAAAGGGCAATATTTAACCTTCTACCCGAGTGGTAAAAGAGTCATGGAATCCACCGGCATACTACCTAGAGTACTGGTTTCTCTGATCGTTTTAGGGGGGCTATGATCATGTATTTAGCAAAAACCCAAAAGAGGCAACCGCTTCATTGATACAATGAGCGCATCAACAATCCACTAAGTCGAACCCAGTGGCCATTTGACGCCGCGACTCAAAATGGGGCAGCGCAGTATTGTGCTTAACGCCAAAAACCCAACGCGAAAACAAAAGTCCAAACCAGCGTGCGAGGCCAATTAGTAAGCACTAATCGCTGTAAGACTTTCGGGTGACTCTCGCCTGCCGCAATTTGTTGGTGCAGGGGGACCGAAAACCCGAAAGTCAGCCCCCAACAGCTGAGTACCAACAACAAGTCCAACCAGCCTAAGCCGCCACCGACTTGCCAGACTGCCAGCACGGATAAACCCAATTGGCCGAACATCAGCGGCATCACAATATAGCCCATTCGCTGGGTGTACTGGGCATGCCACTTAACCAGCCGCTCCGGCGCGACCTGCAAAAATGACGGATATATAATCCACTGCACCAGCCAAAGTAAAACCACTAAACCGAAATCGATTAGCTGGCGTAATTCATTGAGACTATCCGTATGCATTTTTAGCTAAGAAATCTTCCTGCTGCGCCCGCCTGTAGATGCGATTCGCCGAACGTTATATCTCACAACCCCGGTAAATTTGCGATATTCAGCAATAAAAAGTGCTCTCACATGGGGTCAATCGTTTATGATAAATATTGCTCTCGTCTGTTTAAAAAAATATTAGTCGTGATCGTTCGAGCGCCTCCCCCAGATAGCTTGATTGCGTTTAGGACGGAAATCACTTTATACCTTTACCATCCACGGGGCACTTCGCGCTGCTACCCCCAGCGGCAACCGGCCCCTACCACCAAAAAATTAAATAGTTAAATTATGGGAATTTTATCATCAATATTAGGAAACGCAGGAGTCGTTGCGCCGGATAAAATCGAGACGGACTATGCTCAGCTTTTAGCTGAAGGAGAGACGATTGAAGTCGGCTTCGCAGTCTTTCGCGACACATTCATCTTCACCGACAAACGACTGATGATTGTCGATGTCCAAGGGATGACTGGTAAAAAGATTGAATACTTAAGTATCCCATATTCCAAAATTACTAAATTCAGCATCGAGACATCAGGTCGTTTTGATCTAGACGCAGAATTAAAAATCTGGGTCGGGAGTGACACATCTCCGATCCAAAAGAAATTCAATAAAAAGGTAAATATCTACGACCTGCAAAGGGTCTTAGCTCAATTCACACTCGCTTAGCGCTCAGCAATTTTGGCAACTAACTCTCCGCGACTACTTGGCTAGCGCAGCTTGTATTGCTTTACGACTGTTGCGGCACGGCGCTTCAACAGCGCATCTGCTTTGGTCTTGTTAGAAAACTTTTTCAACGCAACCAGCGCAGCAGTCGAAGGCGGCAGGTTTAGGATGTAGCTCTCTTCACAATAATCTGCCAACCAGCTCAGCGCTTGCGTTTGTTGCGCCACCGAGGCGTCCGTCGCCAGTAACTGCTTAATCTTTTTATTCTCTTCCGCGTTGATCATAGATTTTGCTGGCCATTACTTTGGTTGAAACTGAACTGGCAAGTGACCTCCACAGACCTTACAATACGCAGCATCATGATCGTGATCGTGCCAACCACAGGCGGGGCAAACTGGATCTTCAGATTCACGCTCGGCGATCGGATCGCGGCTGAGGTTGGTCATTTCAGCCGTCACAATCGCTGTTGGCACCGCAATAATGCCATAGCCTGTAATCATTATAATTGAGGCAAAAAACTGCCCCAGTGGTGTGACTGGCGAGATGTCGCCGTAGCCGACGGTGGTCAGTGTAACAATCGCCCAATACACACTTTTCGGAATACTGGTAAAGCCGTGCTCCGCTCCTTCAATCAAATACATCAACGACCCTAAAATAAGCACTAGGACCACCACTCCGAAGATAAACACCGCAATCTTGCGCGCACTGGAGCGCATCGCATGCATCAAAACGTTGGCCTCACCGATATACTTGACGAGCTTCAGTACACGGAAGATACGCAGCACTCGAAGCACGCGCAGCAACGCGAGATAATGCGCTCCCGGCAGCAACAGATCAAGATAGGTCGGCAAAATCGCCAGCAGGTCCACCACGCCAAAGAAACTCCGCGCATACCGCAACGGCCTCAAAGAAACATACAAGCGCAGTATATACTCGAGCGTAAACAGGATCGTAATACCCCACTCGACAAAATATAGCACTCGCCGCAGATCTGGATTGAGCGTGGGGATACTCTCGAGCATCACCACCACCACGCTCAAGGCGATGGCGACGATCAAACAGACATCAAACGCTTTCTCATCCCAGCGGCTAGACTGAAATATAACCCGCCGCCAATGTGCTCGAAATCGACTCACCATGGCTGATTATTGTTCCTCTTCTCTGACAAAATAGACCTGACTCGGCTCGGCATCAGGACGTGCATAGGTGCCAACCAACACGCGACGTTCCGCCAAGTAAATCAATCGATACGCAGACCCAGGATAGCCCTCGTCACGCAGTACAAACTCAAGCCGCGGTTGCCCCTCAACCTCATCAAAGATTGAAGTTTCCACGTTGATCGGATCCGGATTGAAGTAACGTGCCACCACTGTGCCCGCCTTCTCGCCCGCTTCGATCTCGATCTTATAGGTACCATCGGAGCGCAACCATGTGCCAAAGAAATCCGACTGCTCGGGAAGCTTCGCGATACTAGCCGAAATATCATACTTCGGCTGCAAGCCTTCCTGCGCCTGCATGGCACCGACCAATACGCTCAAAAGCGCTCCAATTAGAAAAATTCGCATGCCAATAGTCATGCGCTGAGCCGAGCTAATGGCAAGGGGTGAATTAAGACAAGGCCCACGACCCTAGGATCGAACCATTCAGAGGATACAAAAAGGTTCATCCTCGATTCGTGAGTAAAGGAGGGAGGGCGACTCGCCCTCCTTTACAGCAACACAGGATGAATGTGGGCGACTCGCCCTCCTTTACACCAACACAGGATGAATGAGGGCGACTCGCCCTCCTTTACAGCAACACAGGATGAATGAGGGCGACTCGCCCTCCTTTGCAGCAACACAGGATGAATGAGGGCGGGTCGCCGCCCCCCTTTGCAGCAACACAGCATCGATGTGGGCGAGTCGCCCTCCTTTAAGCAACACAGGATGAATGTGGGCGAGTCGCCCACCCTCCTTTCCCCCCTATGGTCACAGTCCAGAAAAGAGCCTAGCAACGGCGAACAGACTTTGACGCCGCAATCCTGAATCATGTAGTTTGTTTGAGAGATACCGAGAAATGCTCATGCCTAAATCCACCAAATACATCGCACTGCTCGCCCTGATCCTAGTGGCCTGCCTTGGCTCGTCTGCGACCCCACTAGCGGCAAGCATCACATCGGTCCCTCACTACGCGAAGAACTTCGAGATCTCGCAGTTCCCAACCCACCGAATCGCGACTATCCGCAATGTTCAACGCGGCTCAACGGCAACACATCAATACGCACTCGTCCCGAAGGCCGCACCACTGCCAGAACTACCGGCAGGCATCACCGTGATTCGCACACCCGTGACACGTGTGGTCGTGATGGAGACGGTCTACATCGGCTACCTCGACGCGTTGAACCAGTTGGATACGATCATTGCAGCGGCCACCCCAGATTACGTCAGCAATGCAACCATCCGAACACGCATCGAGGACGGCACGATTCAGAAAGTACAATCTGGCGCAGCGCTCAACATCGAGCGCATGCTGCTGCTGCAACCCGACCTCATCCTCACCAGCAGCACTGGCGACCCCGCCTTCGACATTCCATTGAAATTAGCCCGCTCCGGCCTACCGGTCGTGCTCTCTGCTGGATACATGGAGCAGCACCCCCTCGCCCGCGCGGAGTGGATTAAATTCATCGCTGCTTTTTTTGATGCGGGAGACCTTGCCGAGCAAACCTTCGAACCCATCGCCACACGCTATAAATCGCTGCACGAAACAGTGGCCCAGATTGAGCAACGCCCCACGGTCTTTTGCGGCGCACCTTACTCTAGCGCATGGCACATGGCTGGCGGCGAAAGCTATACTGCACAGACAATCCGCGATGCCGGCGGCGCTTACCTCTGGGCCGACGTGCCAGGTAGTGGCGCCATTCCTCTCGATACCGAACGCGTCTTTATTAGAGCCGCTCATGCCGACATCTGGATCAACCCTAGCTTTTACCGCAGCCTCAACGAGCTCTACGGAGCCGATCAACGCTTCCAGAAATTTCATGCTGGGCAAACCGGCCAGGTATTTAACAATACCAAACAACGCACGGCCAGCGGCGGCAATTCGTTTTGGGAGTGTGGCATCGTGCATCCCGACGACGTACTCGCTGATATGATCAAAATCTTTCACCCCGAATTAATGCCGGACTGGGAATTTATCTATTACCAACAGTTGAAATAGGCGCTGATACGCTACAGAAATACCAAGATCACCATGTCCACCGCCAATCCACACGCCTCACCACGTCGCAGCGCAACGCTGTTTGCCTTGCTGGGCTTGGCAGTGCTCTCGGTGGCAGGGTTGAGCGCGTGCATCGGCACCACCCCTCTAAGTATTGAAACAGTTATTAAAGCCCTGGCTGGTGCACCCGATATTGACCCCGTCTTGCAGCAAATCGTCATCGACTTCCGCCTGCCCCGCATCTTGACCTCGATTCTCGCTGGGGCGGCCCTCGCCACTGCCGGCTTGATGATGCAAACCATCTTTCGTAATCCCCTGGCCGACCCCTTCGTATTGGGCGTCAACTCAGGTGCCAGCCTCGGTGTGGCAATTGTGCTACTCGCACTCGCACCCACAGGGCTCAGCCTGACCGCAGGCCTTGGTGTCTCAGGACAGATCTTACTGATCCTTGCATCCAGTGGCGGCGCAGCGATCACGCTCTTCACCGTACTAGTGCTGTCCCGAAAAGTAGACATCATGTCGGTGCTGATCATCGGCCTAATGATCAGCTACACAGTCGGCGCCCTAGTGAGTATTCTAATGTATTTCAGCATGGCCGAGCGCTTACAGTCGTTCCTGAGTTGGTCGTTTGGTGATTACGGCAACGTCAGTTGGACGCAAATGCGCGCGTTTGCCCCAGCAATTCTCGGCGCGCTCGGAATCAGCCTACTGTTCGTCAAACCACTCGATGCCCTGCTACTCGGCGAGCGCTATGCCGAAAGCGTGGGCACGCGCACACAACGATCACGAATCACCATCCTATTTGCGGCTTCGATCCTCGCTGGCACGGTCACTGGCTTCTGCGGCCCGATCGGCTTTCTCGGCATCGCCGCGCCACACCTCAGCCGCTACCTGTTCCACACCAGCAGCCACCGTATATTGATCCCCGCGTCGATCTTGGTCGGCGCCCTGCTCTCGCTCAGTGCCGACTTCATCGCCCGCGGCCCCGGACTCGACGTATCGCTACCGCTCAATGCCATTACCGCGCTGATCGGTGCGCCCGTGATCATCGCGGCACTGATTAAGCAACGAAACCTTAAACGACTGTTCGGATGAACCCTGCGCTGCATACAGAACATCTCACCGCGACGAAGCTAAGCATTGGCTATAGCCATCGGGGCCAGGAAACCTGCGTAGCCGAAGCACTGGAACTCGCACTCAACGCAGGCGAATTCATCTGCTTGCTGGGCCCCAATGGCGCCGGAAAATCCACTCTGATCCGCACACTTGCAGGCATGCAAGCGCCACTCTGTGGCTCACTTAAACTGCAAAACCAGACCTTTCACAGCATCTCGCCACGCGAACGCGCGCGGATGATCAGCGTCGTCCTGACTGAGGCACTACCGGTTGGCATGATGGACGCCTACTCGCTGGTTGCATTGGGACGCCACCCGTATTCTGGCTGGCTAGGTGGACTCAAGCAAAACGATAAAGAGCGCATCGCCTCGGCCTTCAAGGCCGTCGGTGCCGAAGGCCTCGAAGGGCGACAGATCGCAGAGTTGAGCGATGGCGAACGACAAAAAGTCTCGATCGCCCGCGCGCTGGCACAAGAAGCGCAAGTGATGCTTTTGGACGAACCAACCGCATTTTTGGATCTCCCGCGCCGCGTCGAGCTGATGACCATCCTGCGCAACTTGGCACATCGCGAACAAATGGGGCTACTGCTCTCGACGCACGACCTTGACCTAGCGCTACGGTTTGCGGATCGCCTCTGGATGATCACTACCGACGGCCAACTGATCCAAGGCTACCCTGAAGAACTCGCCATGAGCGGTGAGTTCGCACGTATCTTTGCCAATGAGAACTTAGACTGGGACGCCGAACGCGGCTCTTTCCGCGCACATCCCAATCCTTGCCTCAAAGCCGAGATTCAAGGCGACGGTATTCACGCACTCTGGACGCGCAGGGCGCTGGAACGGCTAGGATTCGGGATCGCAAAGTCAGACGAGAAAAGTGCACTCAGCATCCAGGTTGTCGATACGAACGATCGCACCGAGTGGGCAGTGGCTCGCAACGGCAACCAAGCAAAGCACACGTCCATCAGTCAATTAATCGACTGGATTCGCGGTGAAGACTGGAGCTCAAAGAACTAGCAAAGGAGTGTGGGCGACCCGCCCACAAACAACCCACGAGCATTTCTGACCGCATGAAAATGTGGGCGACCCACCCACAAACAACCCACGAGCATTTCTGACAGCATGAAAACGTGGGCGGGTCGCCCACAAACAACCCACGAGCATTTCTGACAGCATGAAAACGTGGGCGGGTCGCCCACAAACAACCCACGCGTATCTCTGACCGCATGAAAATGTGGGCGGGTCGCCCACACTCCTATAACTCAGCCGCGATTACTTTGCCGAACAATCCGGGCAGGTGCCCGCATAAACAATCTCGCCGCCAGTCACCACGAAGCCCTTAGGCGCGTGCACCTGCGGCAGTTGCATCGCCACAGGCAAATCAAAGACACGGTCACATCTGCGACAAATAAAGTGCGGATGCTCACTTTCGGCGGGCAACTCATAGCGGCGTGGCTGGCCAGGGAACTCCACCCCGATAACCTGAAAGGCTGCCGCCATCTCACGAATCGCACGATTGACGGTGGCCGAACCCAGCCGCGGAATCTGCTGGCGGCCCAGCGATAGGATCTCCTCACGCGTCAACGGACGCGCCGCCTCTTTCAAGACAGACAGGATCACTTCACGTTGTTGCGTATTCGCCATTTAATAGGAGTCAGGAGGATGAAGCTAGAAGGTCGCTGCTGCAGCAAAAAAGGTGTGAAACAAAAAAGACAGACTGCCGCTTCCCCAAAAAAGGAAGCAACAGCCTGCCATTATTTTTGAACAAGGAAAGATTAGAAACTCAAACGAGCACCCACATACGCGGCACGACCAAGCGCAGGATAGCCAAGAACAGAATCGTATTCTTCATCGAGCAGATTCTCAACCCGAGCGAACAAGCTAAAGTGCTCTGTGACCTGCCAGTCCGCATGAAGATCAACCACGAAGTAGTCCTCTTGGTCCACTTGTATTTTGGAATAACTTGGCGGTGGTCCAAAGATCGCATCTTCACGACTGAAGTATCCCGTGCCAGTTAAACCAACGCTAAAAGACTCCACCGGGGATAGCCACGCAGACAGCTGCAGCATATGACGAGGACGACGTAAAAGGCGCACATCATCCTCGTCATCTGTTGCGGTGAGGTAGGTGTAAGCGAGACCAAGATCCAAGATATCGACAGGCGAATAATGAGCAGTCAATTCAACACCCTCGGTAGTCGCACGCTTCACATTATACGCATCTATCCCCTTATAACCGATTAGGTCTTCGATTTCATTACGAAACACAATGGCAGACAGTTGAAGCGAATCATCAAAGAGAGTTTGCTTTACCCCAAACTCATAAGAGGTCGATTCTTCCGGTTGCAGCGGCGTGCCGTCAGGATCACCATCAAAGGCCATGTCTCCAGCGGAAGGCGGCGCATAGGATTGCGCAAGTTTCGCAAACAATACCAAGCCCAGGTCAGTGAACGAATAAAGCACTTCGGCACTACCGTTGGTCGATGAATCAAAATCAGTATACTCGTCGTGACGACCACCCAAGCGTAGCTCTAACTCATCCGTTAATTGCCACTGAACTTGCGACCACGCTCCAGCTTGCTCAAAGCGTCCAGCATAAGGGCGAGCCGGCGCGGAGAGATTATAGAAGTCCAAATTACTATTATATGCTTCATCATTACGATAGAGCGCTCCGAGACTGACGAGCACTCCCTCGAAGCCTGCGTAGTCCACCTGCGCATATACTTCATCAGACTCCACCGAGCTTCTGCTATCAACCATCCCCATCGGCCACGGGAAGGAAAAACCAGATTCGAGCGTCTCGGTATCTACAGTCAGCTCACTTTTGGAGTAGAAGAGATGCCCGGACCAACCTCCATTCTCGTAGCGAACCCCCGGTGAAATCATCCACGACTCAGTTTCACCGGAGTCAACATCGTTGTGATTGACCAACTCATCCGGCAGCCCCTTATCACTGTCCGAGATAAAGCCGACAAGCTCAGCCGTTAGATGCTCGGTCAACTTATAATCAAAACGCCCGCTCAAGTTGAGGTTCTCATAGTCGTCGTTGCGACGCTCATTATCGGTCGTCAGCGCACTCGCACCAAAACTCAACGCCCAATCTTCCTCTGCAAACGAAGCAGACAGTGCACCGCGATAGGTATCATTCGAGCCGACCTCGGCTTCAACCGAAGCAGTCTCCGTTGTTTCACCTAAATCTGAACGAGTCTGCAAATCAACGACCCCACCGATACCAGTGGATCCATAATTCACCGAAGACGCGCCACGCTGAACTTGCACGCTGCTCAGGTTATCAACCGAAAGAAACTCCAGATTCGATTGATTTGCAAAACCCGGGTTTAGACGACGCCCATCGAGGTAGAAACCAGTATGGTCACTATTAGTGCCACGCATAAAGAGAGACGCCAGCGAACCAGTCGCCCCGCTCGAATTAAGAACGACGCCGGGTTGGCGCTTTAAAACATCAACCACGCTCCGATCCTGATTCTGCTGCATCTCTGCTTCAGAAATATACGAAACCGACGGCGACGCCTGATCCAATGAAATAGGTGTGCGCGTGGCAACCACCACATACGGCACCAGCTCTTGGCTAGCGTCGGGTTCGATCGCCTCAGCTGACAGCGAGACGCTTACACAGATAAACGCGAGCCCTAGGGCGGACGCTCGGCGTAATGTATTTGTTGGTTTATGCATAACTTCGCCCAGATATTGCCAGAAAAAACAGCGCGACAAGCATAAATGATTAATGAGAATCATTCGCATAATATAACCTCCGGTACTAAGCCTATATTCAGGTATTTTATAGGCATTAATCCATGCGCATAAATGACTTACCGGTCAACTTCTCGATTAATGAGAACAATTCTCAATAGCTATTTATTTTTGGAATACAGTCAGTCCACAACGCTTGCGACAAAACTTTAAGGAGTGAGGGCGACTCGCCCTCGTTTGCATTCACAGAGGCTCAACGTGGGCGAGTCGCCCACACTCCTATGTTTCGGCAGCTCCCTACTCAGCAATGCGATGCCAATCCCTCGCTACGCTCCTTGAGCTTGGCAGGACACGCCGCAAGTCTTCGGTCGACAATAACCAACAAAAAAGCCGGCCAACAGGCCGGCTTTTTAAGAATTCGATCTGCAAGCGACTAGCAGTCGTAAAAAGCGTTTTCAGCGACTAGGATATTATCCGCCCGCACCACGCGCTTGTTGCCATCGGCGAGGACTAGCACCTTTGGCTTCCAGGCCTTGGCCGCTTCGGCTTCGAATTGGGCAAATGACATAATCACCAGTAGATCGCCAAGTTCGCCCTTATGCGCGGCTGCGCCGTTGAGCGAAATGGTGTGCGAGCCCTTTGGCGCTTCGATCGCGTAGGTCTCGAAGCGCTCACCGTTGGCGATATTGGCAACCAGAATCTTCTCGTAAGCGACGAGGCCGACCTGCTCCATCAATGCAGCATCGATCGCCAGGCTACCCTCGTAGTGGAGGGCGCTGTCAGTGACTTCTGCGCGGAGCAGCTTAGACTTGAGGAGCGTGACTTGCATGATGATTTAAAGTATTTGGACAGAACTAGTTTGTCAAAAAGTGGCGCAGGTTGGAACGTTTCTGAGCATTTGACAATTTGAATCTGCTCTTCTTTGCCGATTCACTGGCTGAAGCGCGCTTACGCCTCTTCTTCGTGGAGGACGACCGAGAAGGTAAACTGACTGCCCTTACCCAACTCACTTTCTACGACTAACGAACCGCCAAGCCGATCCGAGACGCTCTTGCACAAGGCTAAACCCAGCCCTAATCCCTCATGCGAGCGGGATAAAGAAGAATCTCCCTGTGAAAACGCATCAAAGATTTTGCCACCCTCAAGGTATTCAGGATCGATTCCTGGCCCAGTATCACCGACTTCAAAGCTCAAACGAATCTCGGAATCGGCAGCAGTCCGGGCGAATTGAACCGCAACCCGAACGTCTCCTCCAGACGAAAATTTCACGGCATTTTGCAGGAGCTTGCGCAATACAATCCGGATCTCATGTTCACAGCCGCTGACATACTGCGGTAAATCCTCAGGAATCTCGGCCTGAATCCCGACTTGACCCGCGGTCGTCGCTTCGTTGATCAATTTAAGCAACATCGTCGCCGGATTAAATGATAATTCAGACAATTCACTTTCCCCCATGGAGAGCTTGGCATAGGTCAAAATATCCTGCACGTGCTCGAAATATGTCAGGCTACAGTCGCGGATGGTGGCAACGAAGTCGTGCTGCTCTTCATCGAGTTGGGTATCTTGCAGTAACTCAATGAAACCGAGAATCCCGTTCATCGGGGTGTTCAACTCATGCCTGACAATTTCCAGGAAGTTGTTTTTCGCGGCATTCACATTCTGACGAATCACTGTATCGCGCTGTGTGGTGAATAAATAATTCTCGTAGCAACAATCCACCACCTTCTGAATGTGGTCCAAATCAAAAGGCTTTTTCAAATATTCGGAGGCACCCAAGCTGATCGCCTGACGAGCAGTCGCCAGAGTTTCGTAGGCGGTTAAAACGATCACCTCGGTGTGCGCATCGATCTTTTTGACCTCACGTAGCACATCGATCCCACTCATGCCACGCATGCGGATATCAGTAATCACCACTTCGAACGGTGCCTCTTTTGAAAATTCAATCGCCTCTTCGCCAGACGTTGCAATCGTCACATCGAAGTCGTCGCAAAAAATCATATTTAATGATTCACGCGGGCCTTCTTCGTCATCGACGACCAGTAGACGTTTTGCCGGGAGAGCGGTGGGAGCAGTAGTCATAAATAAGTGTGGTGTATAAAATTACACGAGACTATGCGCTGAGTGAAGGCCTCGGCTCAAGCCAAATTGAACTGCAGTGACACGGCATCAACCACAGTCGCCGCATCAAAAGGCTTTTGCAACAAGCATGCGCCCTCAGGCAAGTCATGCTCTGCACGAGCCATCTGCGGTTGCTTATAGCTAGAATAGAATACCTTAAAACCAGAGCCCGCCATGTCCGACGCCGCTTGCATACGAATTAAAACCGCCTTGTCGTAGCCATCCACGTCGAGAATCAAACCATCGACTCGTCCAGAACGTATCAGCGCCTCCGCCTCATCTAAACAATTCGCAGTGCGCAGACGACACTCGTCCGCGACAATCATATCAAGCGCATCCACCACTGGCGGATAGCTCGCGAGCACTAATAATTCAGGCAACAGCGCGCTATCCGACTGAGCCAATTCGGAGTAAGCTGTCGCAATCAGCTCCTGTGCGGGTTCGACCGAAGACTTGTTCGAATCGTAAGCGACGACCGAAAGGCGCAGCCCCTCCAGTTTCTGCAGCGGCAGTCGGTGTTTTAGTAAATAGCGCACACTACGCAAAGCCTTGCCCTTGAAAATACAGGCACAGCTATACGCATCCAAAGGCTGTATTTTAGCAGGCTCTAATTCAAAATCCGCAGCCGCCGCCTTCACCTGCTTATAAATATCTCCGGCAATTGCTCGCGACTCCAACAGCGCGACCACCACAGCCCCGCCGCGCGACTCACTCATGTAGGCCTCCAGTTCTAAATCCTTCAACAGCTTCTCACGTGACGCACTCAGATCATACAGCACATAAGCATCAATCACGACGCCTGCAGCCACTTCCAACGAACGACCTTCAGAATAAATGAGCTTACCATCCACCTCGAAGTGCAACCTGACGCGTTCACCC
>Ga0206129_10001419_pt1 | contig 32296 bp, 29 predicted proteins | sample Helgoland_Spring_8_FD_148616 | JGI IMG/M metagenome (GOLD analysis project Ga0206129, IMG submission 148616) | Pelagic subsurface seawater microbial communities from Kabeltonne, Helgoland, North Sea - Helgoland_Spring_Bloom_20160502_2 | ecosystem: Environmental > Aquatic > Marine > Epipelagic ...
TCAATATAGACACCGCGGTCAGCTGCCATGTCGATAATAGAACGTTGTGATATTTCCCACACAGTACGAAATATTTCCTTGACGTGTTTTGGTATTCCAGGAATGTTTTGGATGGAACCACGATGTTCAATCAGCAATCGACTCATTTTGTCAGACCATAAGTCCAATTGTTTCAATTTTTCCTGTAGGAATTTGTTGATGACAATATATTCACCAGACAGCACACGACGTGTGTATAGGTTTGAAGTCCTTGGTTCAAAAGATTCCGTATTTCCCATAATTTGTGCGGTGGAAGCAGTTGGCATGGGTGCTGTCAACAAAGAATTTCTGGCCCCGTGTTGAATCAATTGTTGCCGCAGGACTGTCCATGGATGTCGTTCATCTGACTGTGTCTCACCCCATAATTCGATTTGTGTTTTTCCTTGTGAAAAAGGTGAGCCATCGAATGAAGGATATGGTCCATACTCCTTGGCGAGTTGTACTGATTCAGACAATGCCGCAAAGTAGATGGTTTCAAAGATGTGTTTGTTGAGAAGTCTGGCTTTCTCTGAATCGTAGGGTAGGTCGAGTTGTTGAAAAACGTCGCTCAGACCCTGTACACCAATACCAATGGGTCTGTGTTTCATATTTGAAGTTCTGGCCTGTTCAATGGGATACCAGTTGACATCAATTGTTTTGTTGAGATTGACAGTAATTAGACGTACTACCTTTTCCAATTGTTCAAAATCAAATGTTTGATTGACAATACAAGCCGGTAACGAGACCGAAGCCAGAGTGCAGACTGCTGTTTCGTCTGGTGCAGTGTATTCCACTATTTCACAGCACAGATTTGAACCACGGATAGTTCCTAGATGTTGTTGGTTTGATTTACGGTTGCAGTGGTCTTTGTACATCATATAGGGTGTACCTGTTTCTATCTGAGCGTCCAAAATGGCAAACCATACCTCTCGTGCCGAGTCGAACGTCTTTATGACCTGACCGTTTTGCTCGCACTCTGCATACAGCTGTGCGTACTGGTCTCCAACCGCATCTTGTAATTCAGGACATTGCGTCGGACAGATGACTGACCAAGGTTCGTTGTTTTTGACTCGTTCCATAAACAAATCGGATATCCACAGACCATAGAACAAGTCACGTGCTTTTTCAGCGTCAACGCCGTGGTTTTTCTTCAATTCCAAAAAGTCCAGGATATCGGGATGGTGAGGCTCCAAAAATATAGCAAACGAACCCTTGCGCTTGCCGCCGCCTTGGTCAACATATCTGGCGGTGTCGTTGAACACTCTGAGCATCGGTGCGAGGCCATTCGAAACACCATTTGTCCCTAAAATACGTGAACCGGTACCACGGATATTGGAACAGGACAGCCCAATGCCGCCAGCACCTTTTGAAATAAGCGCACAACGTTTCAAAGTTTCAAAGATGCCCTCAATTGAATCTTCATTCATTGTCATCAAAAAACAAGAGGCTAGCTGTTGTTTGGTTAGACCAGCGTGAAACAAGGTGGGAGTTGCGTGGGTGTATTGCAACCGTGACGACGCCTCGTATGTTTGTCGCACCATGTCAATATCGTCCCCGTGCAGAGCCACCGCGACTCTCATCAACATATACTGTGGTCTTTCGACAATGATACCACCTTTCTTGAGTAAATACGAGCGCTGCAACGTGCGCACACCCATGATATTGTATTGATAGTCTCTGTTGTTGACAATCATACTATTGAACACATGGCAATTACGTTTGCAACAGTCGACGAAAGTCTCTGACAGTGTCTCTTGCAACAGCATCATACATTCTGTGAAAGTATCCGGTGTTTGACGGTGCAGCATGGACATCAGGACACGACCTCCGATGGACCCATATTGCCAATGCGACACTGTCAAAGAAGCACAGATTTCTGCTATGTGCTCAGCCAATGCAATTGAACTCATATTGTTTCCTATTGTTGTTTTAGACACTATCGTTTTGACGGATATACCGTCCAAGCGAGGAGCTTTGGAAGCTAATTTGGACAAAAAGCGTTCCGTCTTGGGAGAAGAGAACGTTTCAGACTTACCGTTACGTTTCAAAAGAGACAACATGGTCTTGATATTGTGGAGATGTTTATAGTCTATTGTTGTCGGTTGATAAAACATATTTATGAATGCAAAATATAATGGGATTCCTATCATTTTTGGACAATAATGTGATTCAATTACCAAAATTAGATTATTCGTGTTTTTTTAGAATATATGTTGGTCATGTGTGTTCACTGCATTGATTAGAACAGAAAAGAATTAAAAGATGAATTGTACTTGGTCATCACCAACACTCTGTATTAATATTTTCAAAGCAGTACATCATACGAATCCAATGGTCAATATCACGTTTGACAGTCAGGGGTTACACATCATGTCAATGGACATGGGCAAAACTTCATTGGTACAGCTCGAACTGACACCTGGTACATTTGAAACCTTCTCTTGTCTAACACCAATCACCATTGGTCTCTACACCGAAACACTGGTTACAATTCTGAATAAAGCAAAAAACTCCCAGCTGAGGTGGAAATCAACTGATGCCCATACGCTGTCCATAGTGTTATCCAATGGAGACCAGACAACAGAGTTTCAATTGCGGGCGATTGATATTGACGAAGACCGCTTGGATGTACCAGAACTGGACGACGACATTGCATTACAGGTGGCAGACTCTGTCTTGCGTGAATGGATGGACAAAGTGTTGATGACCAAAGAAGATGTTCAGTTTCAAATCTCTGACTCTATTTTTCAATGTTCTTCGTCAGCTATCGAACTGGGCACCATCACACATCGCGAACCAATGAATGGACTTCGTATTGTGTCACTGGCTACTCGTTCCAACGTTGACATTACATTGTCTTTTCAGGCAGCAAAATCAATGCTTGTGTTTTCACGTTGTGGTGATGTCTGTATGGTTGGCTTCTCGAATCAACAACCGTCTCGCCTCAAAGTGAATTTAGACAATGGTTCGTACCTATGTTTATATGTAGCACCCAAAGTCTCCTAAGTAGGACACATGCTGATAATAGCACACATCTCATTCCAAAACAACAACAGATGTCTACTCCTGGTTTGGTGGTTTCTGCCCTTGAAAATAAGACGTTTTACCAACAACGCGAACAATTTTGGCAAATGCTTCAATTTTTATTTACAAAGTACGAATCTGGTCCAGTCTGGACACAGGTACCCAACGAGTCCTTTCGCAGCTTAGTGGTTCAACTGCCTAGTCTGATTGAATCAGTTGATGAATTCCGAGAACTCCAAGTTAAAGCTGAGTTACTTTATCAACTGTATTTTGTAATTGTGACGAAATTTCGTAACTGTAATTCTCTACATAAAACATTGACGGTTTCAGAAATGTTGTTAAATGAGAATCCGGTTGTACTACAGTCATTACATAAATTTTATCATTTATTAGTACAATTAAAAGTAAACAATCTTCCACTTTTCGGACATGTAAAATAATAGTATAAAGTAGAGGTTGACCACTACAAAATGTGGACACCTGGTCATTCTATCTCCATTTCAAGTTCTACTGTGTATGAGTATATTCACCTCCAGAATAAATTGCGTGTCTTGTTGTGTCCTGTTCCTGGCGCCAAAGTCTGTGCCTACATGCGTGCAGTCAATGCGGGTTCCAAAGATGAGGATGCCTGTGTTCCCAGTGGTGCTGCTCATTTTATTGAACACATGTCCTTTCGCATTCAGAACGGGAAAATATGGTCACTTGCTTCCAAAGGTGATGTGATTAATGCGGAAACCAATCTTGATTCTACACGTTTTTATGTTGTACATTTGCCGCACCAGACGGAAGAAACCATTCAGATTGATGCAAATCGATTTGGTGAAAAAGCAGTACCAGCTGACAAAGTATCAGTGGAGCGTCATGCGGTCATTAATGAACTTGAGAGAGGCCAACAAGCCGGCAACCAAATGTTTCGAACCACCTCCGCTGTAGCCATTCTAGAACATCCCTATGGTAAGTCAACCATTGGCACTCGGAGCGATGTTGACAATACCACCGCAATTGACATGGAACATTTTCGCTCGAAATTTTATGTACCAAATAATACAACTTTGATTTTCTGCGGCAATTTTGAACCACAGCGTGTACTGGCCACTGTCAATACCCATTTCGGACAAATGCCAATGGGACAGTCTTGTCATCCTGTCCATAGTCCGGAACCCATCCAACTTGGTACACGTACTGTTAATTTAAATATTAATGCACCATGTCCTATGGTCTGTATGGCCTTTCACCAACCCAGAGGTTCAACACGGGAATCTTTGGTACTACAATGCATTGCGAAACTGACTTGGAACAACAACGAAGGCAGGGCCAAGCAACTGGTTACTGAGAATGTCCTGCATGATGTGTCAACCTATGCACCGCGACAATTGGAACCGTATCTGTGGTTTTTTCATGGTACAATGGAACAAAACACACCAGAAACAGAACAAAAAATGTTGAAAGTGTTACAGTCCTTTGTATCACGTCCACCAAGTGCTGCAGAACTCGACAATGTTAAAAATGCACTCCATGACGAGTGGAACCGCTCGACAGAATCAGTGACGGACATTATGAACGAACTAGGGCGAGGCGTGTCGATTGGTAACTGGAAAGATTTTGAAGACCGTCGTCACGCATTGGACACCATTACACCAAACGACATTGCATCAGTGGCCAAAGTAGTCTTTAATACACAAAATGTGACAATCACCCGTGTCATTCCAACCAAGACACAGTTACCCACGTTGGAGACCAGCGTCTTTGAATCAGAGAATAGCGCAGCTCCTGCTGTTAACAAATTAAGTTTGAAACAACAACAGGAAGATTGGTCAGTGGAATCGATTTCACCAGCAATGAACGTGTTGCATGTGCCACGTGCCATGTATGTCCGCACCACACTGTCCACACGATTTTCACCAGCACAGCACGACATTGCTTCTTTGTTTGTCTCGAATTTAGGAGCAGAATGTAATTCTAATGGCCAGACAAACACCTCCCGTTTAACGGCATTGCATTCTGAACGTAATTTTTCGCACGACCACGAGTTTGTACACATGACTATGGCGATGCCAACTTCTTCTACTGTGATTAAGCAAGCGTCCGACATTGTGTTTAACAATGAGTGGTCCAATCCGACATTTGACGAAGAATCAGTGGAACTACACAAGCGTCACATGATAGCCGAGATGCATTCGATGCATGCAGACCAACAGTATCAAGTCAAGAGCACCTTTATTAAATCGTTGTTTGAACAAACAATGTACAACGTACCAATAGAACATCGCATCCGTCGATTGCAACTATTGACAGCCAGTGATTTGAAAAAATTCCACAGTGATTGGTTTCTAAACGACAATACCTATGTCACTATTGTTGCACCAACCAACAAATCTGCTTTGGCAGTTCAAGAATCATTTCCGTCACATTCAGAAACACCATCCACTACTTTATCATGGGTGTCCAAACCACGACAGTCGGTAGAACACAATCTAGTATTGCCTGGGTATGGGTCTTTTCAAATCATGTTGGGTCAAACAATCAATGTCAAAACTGGACAACCAGCAGAAGTTGCTCTATTGTGCGCCGCTGAAATATTGGGCGGGGGCATGACAGGTAGATTGATGCACACGGTACGAGAGCAGAGAGGCCTTGGGACGTATGGACTCTATGCAGCCATACAAACAGTCAGTGCACAAACAGAACACATTTTCTGCATCAATGGGACATTTAGTCCGTCATCCGTCAAAGAGGGCATGGCCTGTACACGCGAGTTGCTAAGTAATTGGCATGCCAACGGTGTCACGTCGCAAGAATTATCGGACGCACAGGATAAAATGATAGGCAGTCGCCTAATTGCATCAGACACAGTAGACAATCTACATTCGATGGTTGTCAAACAGCTCCTACAGAACAAAAAACCAAAAGAAGAGTTTCAACTGTTTGAAAAACGTGTCCGTGCACTGACACTAACAGAAGTAAATACTGCTATTCAAAAATACATTGACCCATCACTAATGACTGCTGTTATTGTTGGTCCTACAAAATAATGGTACTTATATCTGGACAATCAATCCAAAAATGAATATGGCTATATTGTGGGAGCATCATTTGATGACATGGCCCTTTGTAATTACACCAACTGAATCAGTCATTCAGATGTACATGTCCACACACACAGAAAATAGAATTACAATGTACAATAATAGAACAATACTTAAATTAAATGCAAAATGTTACTAGCACTTTGAGCACATTGACTTTCACGATGACACTCCTTCAAATATGATACTCTTAATTTATTACTATAACAACTATATAAGAGGTTTCCACATAAAAAAAATGGCAGAAGATTTAGCAATTGACGTTGGATTTGAAAATGGCACTGATGACTACAAGTCGTTCGTAGCTTGTATCAACAACATTTTAGATTATGGTTGTTCCTATTCCGAAGCAAAGACTCAGGAGATTGTGTCTATGTGTGAAGAATCGGAGTTGGAAGTTGCCAAAGATGTCATCTATGAATGTCGCAAAAGTCGGACAGGTATACGCCAGACAAAGCTCAAGTGGTGGCAAACATATCAAACACCACCGCCAACTCCACAGCGGTCATCACCACCACGCCGACGTCGACGTCGGCGTCCACCTGGCGAACGTCGGCGTCCAATGTCTCCACGGCAGCGTCCAATGTCTCCACGGCAGCGTCCAATGTCTCCACGGCAGCGTCCAATGTCTCCACGGCAGCGTCCAATGTCTCCACGGCGGCGTCCACAGCGGCCACGACGCGGTACACAACGCCGAATGGATTTGTCTTTTTCAAAGGTTAGAAACGTCAGACCCTATGACAGACCCTACAGACCGTCTGACGGCAGAGATAACGAGTCTCGCAAGAGGCCAATGTCTCCACTCTATGACAGACCGTCAGACGGCAGAGATAACGAGTCTCGCAAGAGGCCAATGTCTCCACTCTATGACAGACCGTCAGACGGCAGAGATAACGAGTCTCACAAAAGGCCAATGTCTCCACTCTATCAAAGCAATGTCCCAGAGTGGCCACGACCAAATAAACGCCGACGACGCTAGAGGCAATGTGCAAACACTTTTTGTACGTACGAATCAGCATTTCTCAAATGTTCTGCTTCTGTTAGTTCTTTAAACTTTGGTTCCCAGCTGTAGGCAATGTCTCCGATATCGAAAGCTAAATGTGCACACTCGTGTATCATTACTAATGCTTTTTCAGTGTTGTCCATAGTTTGATAATATATAGTAGTGAACACATCGTTTATCTGATTCTGACGGTTGATGTTTGGCATGACATACGCTATTGGATGACCTCCGCGCATGTAGGGAACACGACCATTGCGAACCTGGTACACTTCAGAATTGTTCAGACAGTTGCGAATTTGGTCCCAGTCTATATCCGGTATATTTTCTTGGGCACATTTGATCAATACTTGCGAGGTATTAAAGGCCTCTGTCAGCCAAAAAGATAGGTGGGGACTTCTATACGACAAAAAGACGTTAGACAAGTTTTGGACGAAGAAAACAAGTATGAATACAGTCACACCCATACCGAATACAGTCAAACCTCGTAAGCACAACATAACAGAAAACTCATTTGAAATTATATACTTTTTTCTCACTCCTATTCAAGGATTTAAAGTTCTACTTTAGGCTCGAATGTCTTTTTCAAACTCTGTAGAATGACTATATTGACAGAAGACTTCAGTTCAGCAATATCAGTCTCTTTCTTGGTGGAGAGCAAACTGTATGACGTTTGTAATTCTTGGACAGCCTTTTCAAAGTCGGTCTTGATTTTTTCCATAGTTCCTTCGTATTCCGCAATTTTTTCGTCCAGTTCTGCTTCTGGAATCTGCTTCAACTCGCCAATCAATGTCTGTTGGGCTTCGTTGCAATTTTCAAAACTAGTGACATCGCAAGGTGGTTTGAGTTCCTCTGCAAATGATTGCAATGACACCAGGTCACGACCACCTTTGTAATCTTGTAAATTATCGGGTGCACCCCATTTCACAGCTGGAAATCCTTTAACACCAGACTGGTCACACAATGGTTTGCCAGCACCAATACAGTCCACATCTGCTATTAACACATCGTCTGAAGAGGAGAACTCTTCCATGAGCGAGTCCCACGCCGGTTTCATGGCTTTACAGTGTCCACACCAAGGTGCATACATTTTCAAAAAGACAGTTTTACCTGCAGTTTCCGTGTCCCAGTTATCAGGGGTCAACTCGATGGCAGTGGCGGCGACGGACAGAGTAATAAAGGCAATTGATTTCAACATTTTAATGTCATCGGAGACATATAAATAGCTGGTTATGTGGGTTGGTTGGATTTTCATTGTTGGATTTTCCTGAGAATTGTTGCTGAAAAGAACTATAATGTGCTAGTCTCTGCTATCCATATGGAGCGTTCGCAGTTGTACCGAAAGCACCTACTTGGAACTGCTGATGACATCTCATACAAACGTACAATATACAGTGCATTTATTCGTGGACGTTGTATTATTTCAGAGACATGCCGCAGTACAATTGATGCTGACATGCCAAGGACATGGCCAAAAGAACACATTCCAGGCCGGGATATTGTTAAAGAGTTGCTTATTGAATATGCCGCTACACAACAGGGTGATAGCTATTTGCAGGGTTTCAACTATATCATGACTGTACTGTGGTCAGTCTTTCACAATAGAGAAAATGCCAGAGCTGACACGTTCTGGTCATTTGCTCGAATGGTTGGCCTTGTACGACCACTCATGCCTGATTTTAATTCGAAATGGTTTCACTGGTACAGGAATCACTGGATGGACGAATTCAAAAGAAAAATAGCCAGGAGAAGACCGATGGTTGCTGCCATCTTGTCCACTGATTTGGAAACTTTTTCTGCGTTGGTGACAGTCAAGTGGTTTATGATATGGTTTACTCAGTCAGTGGCCTGGCCTGAAATTTTAATTTTGTGGGATTTTTTGATACAGGTACCACCGCGTCAGCTTATGAATGTGTACACATTGATAACGGTGGAAATCATCACCGAGGCTGCTACAACATTGACATACGCCTGCTCTGGAGATGCAACCAGGATGGTCCACCAGCTCTTAGATTTAAAAATATCAGGAATTTCCAAAATAGTGGAAAAACTCAGAAAGAAATTCTAAGTAGCGAATAAGATGTATTTGTTCGGTAGTGTAGTGGTAGTGCAAGTGACCAATGTCAGAAACACAGAATATTAGTAATCAGTTCAACAAGACTCTGGACTTCAACAAGACTCTGGACCAGTGGCCCGGGACTCTGGGTGATGAATGTTTGGAACCCTCGTCATGGTGGACACCTGAAATGGTTATGATTCAAGACGAACCACAGCTGCCTGACGACTTGGTGACATACTGTACATATAAACCAGACACGGAGCGTGAATACAACGGATGGCATTTTTTTGCACCATCTCATGTCTTTAGACTTCCAGACGAAGAGGAGTATATCATTGCACAAATTGGCAAACACAAAAAACTAGTCTTCAACATTCAGGAGAAGACATGGGAAATAATGACAGACAATAAGAGAGACGCTTTGGACAGAAGCCTCTTCAATATAATGAAAAAAATGTAATAGTTTATATCTTTTCTAATAGTATGTTACGGTACTCCTCATTCACTTCAGCTTTGTTGAGAAGTGACACTATCTCTGCCAATCCAGTGCAAATAGTTGACCACTTCAGCATTTCCTGACCGTTGTGTTTCAGGATACCGTTGTAAAATTCCATTGGGTAGTACATCTGCTTGTCCAAATGCGTCTCAACTAGTGTTAGACGAGACTTTTTAAACATGACAAGGTACAGGAGACACTGCACTTGCTCGTAGCGTCGTAGTTCGTGGAAGAGGCGCGACCGACGGTGTTTGAGTTCATAAATGGTACCAGTAGTATCATCGTAACCATCAATCTTACCAATAACAAATCCTGCATAGAGACCACTACCCTTATCAACATGGAGGAACTTAGCTTGGTTGTTGCCGCTGACTACTGATGGGTACTTGCGCTGGACTCGTTCTAAATCAGTAGCTTCAGACTGAGTTCCACGTGTAGTGTTGATTTGTTTGTGAGCAAGTTTGACAATATTTTTCTGCACTGTCTGTGCCACGGCAGCTTTCTTTGACCAAATCTGGGCCTTTTCGACTGCAACAGCTGTTGCTTTGACTGCAACAGCTGGCGATTTCCAGCCTTCTGAGGAAGCATGGCTGGCTGTTGTGAGTTTGGCACATTTTGTTGATTTTTTATGGTAAATCTTGCCATTAACTGCAAAGAATCCATTAATTCTGGTTTTTCTCAATCCAGAAGCTATCTTAGGATACATGCGAATAAAACAGACAGTCTTGGCTCTTTTGACAGCTCGTTCAGCTTTGTTTGCCTCTTCCATACAATGAGCTGCTTTGTTGGTAGCGATAACCTGCATATTGGCAACAGCTTGCTGCTGATGAACTGAACGGTCCACACCCGCTTTCACTAGTGTCTTGTATTCAACAGTGTTGGCAATTTCCTGCTTCACTATAGCTTCAACTGTTGGACGCGAAGGTAGTACAGATGGTTGAACACCAAAGCGTGGCATTCGCTTCAAATTCATATGCCATGTTTCTGCTATGGCCTGGTGCTGCCGGTCCTTTCCAAAATAACCCAGTAATTTAGAAACAGCAGAGGCATTGATTTGCCATTTAAACGGCATTCTTGTTCTTTGTCACAATAGACATACATGAAAAAAATATATGCAGTACTTAATTTAAAGAAAGGGGTAGTGTATGTGTGTTTGTACGCTATCGTCACGTGAATCCTTCATCTAACTCAAACCCTTCATCACTGTCGGAATTGTAACAATTGCAATCAGTGATTTTGATTCTAAATCCGATCGGAATAAGTCCTTGCCAACTGGCTGCGTTTTTGTCAGATATTCGAAGATGGAATTTGACACCGCTTTCAACGTATAAATTCAGAGGTTGGTGGCAGTTGTTACAACATTGCACGTTGCAACATGAAAATTTATTTTTTTTATTAACCTTAAAGTATAGATATGTGCAGTGGTTTGAATGTGCCTCCTTTCGGAGTTGAAATGGAGCCGGTATGACAGATTTCAACTTTGTGTACTGGTGCACCCTGTAGTTTCGCTGGTACGCAAGAGCATCGGGGTGGTTTGGAAAAATGAAACTGTTCACGGTTCTACCATTGTCACCGTGGGGCAACTTCAGTTGGACCTCGCGAAGTGCTGGCACTATTTCAGATTGGACGCGGTCAGTTGACATTTTGGCTTTTTTATTTTTATTTATGTTTTTTGACGCTACATTTGTGAGTCCGTCGGTAGTCTCATTCGATTCAGAATCGGATTTGGAAGCTATGAGCGCGTCGGAAGCAGGTGCAATAGTGAATAATGACATGTTCTTCTTAATTTTCTTCTTCTTTCTTATATTTTCTTCTTAATTTGTTTCTTTCTTTCTTTAATTGTTTATTTTCTTGTATTAATTTCTTTCTTTCTGTAATTGTACAATTCTTCTTCTTCATTTGTTTTTTGTTTTCATCAGATTGATTTTTAGAGATTTTTAACTGACGGAGCAATTGTTTATTTCTCGATTTGACTATTTTGTCAAACACTGTCTCCCATCCTTGTCGTAAGTTGGACCACTCGCCAAATTAAAATCATCATCATCCTCTTGCTCCTGTAGTCTTGCTCCTATAGCTTGCATGTTAAAAACAAATGTCAGCATCTCTCTACGTGGGAGGAATTCCTCCCTTTTTGGGTCAAAAGGCGACGATGCACAACTAGTAGTATTCGAGTGGGTTCATGGGGGAGTCAGTAACTTTGGTCGAAAACATCTTTATTATGGTTTGGTAGTTGGAGAAAATAATGGGCGTGTCGACATAGTAAAACCCTCACAAAAATGGGTTAATAGGTTTGGGTCTACTCTTCTGTATGGTTGGGTGCGATGTGAGGCAGAGTGTACAGTCTCATCCCATGATATTATAAAAAACTTTCCCTTCTACATGGATGATAAACAATTGAACGAACTAAAGACTTACGTAGATCTAGAGGAGTTAGTGAACACAGGTACCAATGTATTATCTTGTCACTCCTCACCAGAATGGCTGACCGATGATTTCAACATTGACAACATCAGTTCCAATGTCAAGTCAACCAATCGATACCCACATTTTGTATATCTTGTTGTGTCAGTGTTTGCAGTCTATTATGTCCCTCCACTTTTCTTTTTCGTGTATTTATACTTGATAAAACGCTGCCGCCATGTCTATATTCGAAAGGATGGTCAGTTTGTGCCATGGTTTGTGATTAAAAGGAGTCGAATTGCTGGTCATGGGTTGTTTGCGGATACTCATTTTTCGCCAGACCAAATGGTCTCCAAATACTTGGGAGAAATTACTGACGACTGTGATATTTATACTGAATGGTTAGAAGACAAATATCGAAGACAATATATCTGCCAAATTGGTCAAACGTGGATTGCACCTAAAATTGTTCAGTCACGGTCACCAATACTTGAAGACTTGCTCTTTGCTCATTACATGAACCATTCAAACAATCCAAACTGTCATATCGACCAAAAGTCTGGTGCTGTGTATACGAATTACGCCATTAAAAAGGGTGATGAATTAACAATTGATTATAATAACAAAGATTCGATATATTATAAATAATTTATTTTCTCTTATGTATCAACTATGTTTAAAATATAACAACGTATTGTATTGAGTGCAACCTACAATGAGTCGCAACAGTAAAGTTTCGCAAAAATATCAAAAGAAGAGCCATCTTGAACATATCAAAGAACGTCCAGACACTTACATTGGTTCATGTGAAACTCGCTGTGAACCAATGTGGGTTTTCTGTGAGTCAAAGAAATGCATGGAATATCGTGATGTTAATTATGTGCCAGGATTGTACAAAATTTTCGACGAAATTTTAGTCAATGCTGCTGACAACAAACAGCGTGACTTAACAATGAAAGCTATTCGTGTAACAGTGACTCCAGAGAGAATAACCATTGAAAATGATGGTTGTGGTATTCCTATTGTCATGCATGAGACTGAACATATTTGGGTGCCACAGTTGGTGTTTGGTGAATTACTCTCTGGTGACAATTACGATGATAGTGATGACCGTGTTGTTGGAGGTCGCAATGGTTATGGCGCAAAACTTGCCAACATCTTTTCTTCCACTTTTTGTGTTGAAACAGTGGATTCAAAAGTCAACAAAATCTATACCCAAAGCTGGCACAATAACATGTCCAAAGTTGACAACCCTTCAATTAAAAGTGCTGGCAAACGCAAAGATTTTACCCGTGTTACCTTTGCTCCTGATTTTGCAAAATTCGGTCTGCAGCACATTGATGCTGATACAATGGCACTCTTTCAAAAACGTGTCTATGATATTGCAGGCACTACAGCCCCGGATGTCCGTGTTTATTTCAATGGTCAGCGTCTACCAGTCCAAAATTTCAAACAGTATTGTGGACTGTACTTTCAAGATGAGACCAAGATTGTGTATGAACAAATGAATGAACGATGGGAAATGTGTGTGACTGTTTCGCCTGACCAACAACCACAGCAAGTGAGCTTTTGCAATTCTATCTGTACAACAAAAGGTGGTGAACATGTCCGTTGTGTGTTAGATAAGATAGCAAAGTGTGTACTCCCACATCGAACATTTAAAGAACTGAATGTCAAAGCATCCCAGGTGCGAAACTCAACCTTTGTGTTTGTCAATGCACTGATTACAAATCCTAGTTTTGATTCTCAAACCAAGGAAACACTAATGACACGTCAGCATGACTTTGGTCCAGTACAATTCAAACCCAGTATTTCCGAAAAAGTCGCTGCTGCCATTATCAAACACAGTGGCATTGTCGAAGAAATTGTATTTTATGCCAGAGCCAAAAATCAGCGCCAACTCCAGCGAAAAACTGGCTCCCGTAAAATTTCGAAATTGGTGGGTATTCCCAAACTCGACGATGCAACCTGTGCTGGTAGTCGACGGTCAGCAGAGTGTACATTGATTCTAACAGAAGGTGACTCTGCAAAATCACTGGCCATAGCCGGTCTCTCTGTGATTGGCCGTGACAAATTTGGTGTCTTTCCGTTGAAAGGTAAGCTGCGAAATGTCCGTGATGCCAGTGACCAATCTGTCATGCAAAATATGGAAATTCAAAATATTATGAAAATTATGGGACTCAACATTGGCAGACACTATGAAGACACCACATCTTTGAGATATGGTCACATCATGATAATGACAGACCAAGACCATGATGGTTCCCACATCAAAGGTCTTCTCATCAACTTTCTGCATCATTACTGGCCGTCATTGCTCAAGATTGAAAATTTCCTGCAAGTCTTTATCACACCCATTGTCAAATGTACAAAAGGGACCCACACCCACACCTTTTACACCACACCGGAATACGATACATTTGCAAAGACAATTGACCTACCCAAATGGAAAGTAAAATACTACAAAGGACTGGGCACATCCAGTGCCAACGAAGCCAAACAATATTTCAGCAATTTACATTCGAACAGGATACCTTTTGAAATACTCAAAGACAATAGCTCACACCTCATTGACATGTGCTTCAGCAAAACAAAAGTAGCAGAGCGCAAAAAATGGATTCAATCTTACCAAATTGGCACGCATATGAATTTTAAAGTGGATGCAATGACCTACAACGATTTCGTCAATAAAGAATACATTATCATGGCAGTGCAAAGCAATCTGAGAGGCATACCCAATGTCATGGACGGACTGAAACCATCACAGCGGAAAATTCTTTTTTCCTGTATCAAGAGAAAACTAAAAGACGAAATTAAAGTAGCACAGCTGGCAGGCTACACCTCTGAACATGCTGCCTACCACCACGGCGAAACATCACTCCATGGTGCTATTATTAATATGGCACAAAACTATGTTGGGAGTAATAACATCAATTTACTGACTCCAAATGGTCAGTTTGGAACACGACTACTTGGGGGAAAGGATGCTGCAAGTCCTCGCTATGTATTTACACAATTGTCGACCATCACAAACCTGGTGTTTCATCCACATGATGCCCCACTCTATCAGTATCTTCAAGATGATGGTCAGACTATTGAACCAGCTTTCTACCTGCCGGTCATTCCGATGGTAGTAGTCAACGGGAGCAAAGGCATTGGCACAGGTTGGAGCACCAATATTCCACCACACAATCCAAATGATATTATTCACTACTTGGAACAACGACTTCGAAATGGCCCTGTCACACCGTTAGTACCATGGTTTCGTGGTTTTAAGGGCTCAGTTGTTGCGGACAATAACAACTTTGTCATGACTGGATGTTGGAACTGGATAGGCTCTCATTGTCTACAGATTACAGAGCTTCCAGTAGGAACTTGGACAAATCCATACAAAGATTTCTTGGAAAAAGCCCAAGACAATGCATTTTGTAATTCTGTTGGCTTCGATAAAGATGCGGTGGTGAGTATTGAAAGCAAATACACAGATACAACTGTCTTGTTTAATGTGAAACTGTCTGCAACATTTGCAAAGACACTGCAAGAAAATGAAGCAAAATTGATCAAAATGTTTAAACTGTCCAAAAACATTGATACTGGTAACATGCATGCCTTTGATGAACACTGCAAAATTCAAAAATATACAAATGTTGGTGACATGGTAGATGCTTTTTACAGTCAACGACTTGCACTATATGAACAACGTAAAAAACATCTACTGAAACAGATGCAACTACAATTGAAAATTGTGACTGACAAGATTACCTTTCTAACGTTGGTGGTCAATGGTACTTTTATATTCAAGGGTTACAATAAGGCACAACTAATGGCACAATTAAAACAAAAGGGTCTGAAAGATGCAGACTACTTGTTAACTATGTCAATGTGGAATATGACAGATGAGAAAATACAGGAACATTGCACACAACAAAAGCAATACACTCTTGAGATTCAACAACTCACAGCAATTACAAATGCTCAGTTATGGCTATATGACTTAGCAGCAATTAAAACTGAACTGGGTAAACTGTCTGCTGTCGTTAGGGTCAAGATAAAAGCGCATAAAAAACAAAAAAAGTAGAACATAATTTTATTTTCGAACTTGGTATGATAGTTTAACCAATATCAATGAGCAGTCCCTCGCCATCAACTCCCTCGCCTTCAACTCCATCGCCGTCAAGATTGACAACTCCGACACCATCGAGCCTTGCGCCATCGAGCCTTGCGCCATCGAGCTTTGCACCGCTGACTCCATCACTATCAACTCCATCGTCATCGAGCCTTGCACCGTCGAGTCTGGCACCGCTGACTCCATCACTATCAACTCCATCGTCATCGAGCCTTGCACCGTCCAGTCTAGTACCGTCGATTGCACCGTCCAGTCTGGTACCGTCGATTGCACCGTCCAGTCTGGTACCGTCGATTGCACCGTCCAGTCTGGTACCGTCGATTGCACCGTCCAGTCTTATACCGTCGAGCTTTGCACCTGAGAGCCTGGCGCCGTCGCCGTTCTTTGCAACTAGTCCTTCGAGCCTGACACCGTCGTACGCAAACCATACCATCTCAAATACAACTACGACCGATACAGCACCTCCGTTTTATTTGTTCCAGTTGATTTTGATTTTAGTCCTGTCGATGTTGTGTATTTTTGCCAAATTTCGAAAACGTCTGAAATTATCAATGCACTACAGTTACAAGCACATCGTCGAAAATGACATCGAAGCTGTTGCGATGGTCAGTTATTCAGACCATTTCCAACAGATTACTGAGGAACAGATTACAGAGGAACAGAAAACAGAATCAGAAGATGTCCAAGATGTACACTCTGATAAAAGTAGCGATTCCGCGCCAAGCGATTCCGAAGTAGCCATATCAACACAATATAAAACGTAAACGCAGTATAAAATCAATCCCTAAGACCGGACAAAGTATTTAAATATAGTTTCAGTCCCTGAAACTCTAGTTCCAGCCTCTGACTCCATATATCGTTGCAATAGACCTGTTGAGTCTAATGCGACAGCTGCTGCAAATGCTCCTGCACGTGCTTCAGAGTCTTTGACATCTACATTGTCTAAAAAATAGATAAAATCTTCGCTGCAATCATTTTTCAGTGCTTTTAAATCGAGTGCTGCGTTTTTGTCATTGCATGTTATTATGTACGAGTATGTGTCGACATCTCCATGTTCTTCAGCTTCAGAAAAATTGGCGGTCACATCAAATTTCTCAGCGTCTATCAAAAAATCAAGCCCCAACTCAGTATAGCGGTCAAGTTCATCATTTTCAAATAATTCTAATATGCTCAAATCGTCTTCGCTCAAGGTCATGCCTGGTTCGGTCTCGAAAAATTCAGTTAAGAATGTGTTCAATGTGGTAAAAGCCGGTCTGGTCCATGCTGAACCTTCAAAGTCAATAGAGGCAGAAATCATATCTACAACTTACAAAGACTTAAATACTCGTACTTATTAGAGATCAATTTTTTGACAGTATATATATTGTGTATTTTTAGAAAAAATATGTCTAGACTTTATAAACAACAAATGTTTGCACCAACTGAAATGAACCAATCTGAAGCAAAAAAAAAATTGACAGTTGGTACACGAGTAAAGAACTCAAAAACTGGAGAAATAAGTTATGTGAACATTGCACCGGACCAAACAAAAAAATCTGGATATTTTGGTGTAGATGGCGACACAAAACGCAAACGAAAACCCAGTTTGTATACGATTGACGAATCTGACAACAAACCACCATCTCCACCATTAGGTAAACCATCCTGGGGCAAAGGTGACGAATCCGGTATGCGTAAAAACACGTTCAAGAACCCCCCAATGCGCAGACCCTCCCAACTTCGTCAGAAACCCACCCTTCGTCAGAATAGTTTACCATCCATGGATAATGAAGAGGAGGACGATGAGGCATTGGCCATAAGACAAGCTGAGTTCAGAGAGGACATTCGTGAAAAATTGTCTGATGCAATTACAAAAATATCGGATTGTAAAATAAGATACGGTGTGGCCAAATACATTGATAGAGTAAACAAAAAAAAAACAGTAGCCAAATGGTTTGGTCAAGGAAAAACCGAGCAAATTTCCATTGCACAAGACTCCACTCTATTTAAAGCTTTGACTGCGGTGCATGATTGTGTCAAACGAATTTTGACAGATGAATCTCAAGCGTGTGGTAAAAAATTGTCAGAAAAAACCCATAACTTATTCCTCAGAAAACCATGTGGGTGGACAGTATCTGGGTTGTTGCACAGTGGTTGGTCTAACAAGCGGTGGGACTTTTACTGCACAGAGAGTGAAGGTCTGGACAAAAGTTTTGTTAGTGATTATGTTAGCAATGCATATAAGCTGTGTAAGTTTTTGAATCCAGGCCATTATAACAACACAATTGAACTCGAAAGACAAGATAAAGTTAAGCGCGATGCTGAACGTAAAAATGCTAATAATGAAGCTGAACAAGCCGTCGAACAGCAGCGCATTGCCGCCGTCGAACAGCAGCGCATTGCCACCGAACAGGCCGCCGCCAAACAGCAGCGCATTGCCGCCGAACAGGCCGCCGCCGAACAGCAGCGCATTGCCGCCGAACAGCAGCGCATTGCTGCCAAACAGGCCGCCGCCAAACAGGCCGCCACCGAACAGGCCGCCGCCGAACAGCAGCGCATTGCCAAGGCCAAACAGCAGCGCATTGCCGAACAGCAGCGCATTGCCAATGAACAAGAAGAAAAAAAAGAAGACGACGAAATTTTAAATTCAGACACCGACGATGACGACGATGGTGCTGCTGATGGTGTTGCTCAACGCAAAGCTCAAAAAAAACGTATATCAACGAAATTTACGGCCAATAAAGAAAAAAAAAGAAGAAATCTATTACTAATGGCTGCAGATGATTGCTCATCTGAAGTGAAGGATAGACTAAAAGCGGAAAACAGACGATTAAAGATAGAAAGAGAGGAATTAAGAACAGAACTTAGAGAAATAAACAGAACTTAGAGAAATAATGTCCCCAACTAATTAAAAAATGATTTTATATCCATGTTTTTCTGTTGTTTATTTTTCTGTTGTGTTATGGTTGTCTCTCTGTTTCTCTTGTGTGTAGTGCGAGCCGTCCGTTGTACAAATGCGTTCATCATTGGGTTTGCGGCTGTCTGTGTCTGTTGTACCGTTGACACTTGGAAAATGTCATCAGAATTGTCCATGACCATTTCAAAGATTCGCTGAAGTGGTTTTTGTAGTTGGTTCGAAAGGTACCACCGCGAATCGACGGAGGCTCGGCCTTCACGGACATCTTCCGGAGTGATTGCCCTTTGAAATGTTTTTTCACCTTTGTACCCTGGTCTAATCAAATAGTCGATTCTGTCTCCTGGTTTTGGTGCAATGTGTGCTGGTTGGGTAGCAATTAATCTTTTTGCCAGTTCAGTGTGTGGTGAGGGATTTTTGTAGTCTTCCGGTTTCCGAGTCAGCTGTTTGGACATGGTTAAATCTTCTATCGGAATCTCATTCTGCAGTAATTTGACTACAATTTCCCGAGCATAGTCGATAGCACCTTGGATATCGTTGTCTTTGCAGAGCTTCACTAATATTATTTTTTGTGTTTTGCTGACAATTGGTGCAAAATCCCGTCGTACACATTCAAATCCTTTGACATCTAGCTTTGGCATGAGGCCGGGCTCAAATTTATGCCCAGCATATCGTTTTTTTCCTTTGAGAAGGAGTGGATAATAGAATTTCTCATACTCTAAATCATTTGGTGGTAAAAATGCTTTTGTGCAGTACTTGCCCATTTCAATGCCTATTTTATCGACTTTGACAATGAGTTCTTCTTGTGAGCAATTCGTGTCACACATAGAGGCCGGAATCTCGGCAAATACTGAGTCAGTATCACCGTAAACGATTTGTAGACCATGGTCCTTGTATTTGTCTTCGCACATCCATTTGGTATGATTGGCCATGCCCCTTCCAACGCGGGTGACGGAAGATGCAATACGTTTTTCGCTCAGATATCCCATGCCAGCCCCTGTAAAGCCATAGACTGAATTGGCACACACTTTTAGAGCCAGCTGTCGACCGTCGAGGACAGCATAGTCCATGGATTTTTCAGCGTATTGCTTCCTTAGTTTTTTGACCCGTTTCCGTTCGTTAAGCAATTGTTCCAAAATCTCCGGCAGAATGCCGACTCTTTTTTTGGTAGTGACAAAACACACATCGGTTTTCTGCAATTTGTATTCGAACCGACCACCTTCGGGGTAGTCAAACGAGCGCACTGGGCGGACTTCTGGATATTGATTGTTTGACACATCTTTGACCAAATGTGTTTCTGGTGTCCATCGAAGCTGTTGTCGTTGTGCTTCGCTGTACGACGGGATGAGTGTCGAAAAGCACATGTTATAGGCTCTCATAATAGAAGGATATAAGGATGCAAAATCCAAAGTCACTACAGGCTGCTGGTAGTATCCAGGCTTGGGCGTGATGACAACCGCACCTTCGAAGCCGCCCTCAACTGGTTTTTTTTTGAACTCATCCGGTAGAAACCAACGATGATGAGTGGCGTCTGTACGACATCGAGTTTTGACCTGCCGCAACATCAACAGTAGTGTGCGAATCTGCTGACCTCTGTGTAAAATACTCGTCAACGGCACGCCAGTGACTTGTGCCATCTGAACAGCATTCACCAACTTGCAGCGTTTGATAATAAGCTGACAAGGTAACCATGCATCTTTTACACAGTACTGGGCCAAAAAGACCCGACCTTCTGGTGTCTGTTGGTATTTGGGAATATCTTCGTAGGCAATCTGAATTTTCTTGGTACCGAGTAATTCTTCACAGACATTGTCCAGTTTATAAGACCGTAGCTTATGGTCGTTCATCACTACACGGTACAAATCCATCCAATCTCGACCTTCTATCCATGCTTCCCACGATTCTTGTCCGCCGCGTTGTTTCGAGTGGGTGTACCGTTTCTTCAGGGTGGATGGTCTATCAACACGAGAAAAGGTACGGACCGAAGAGCAGCGTTCACAATAGGGTCCGTCATGGCGCGGACACAAAGCTTCTATGCGTTGAAGCAGATAGACATTATCAAAATTGAGGACGTTGTATCCTGTAATGACATCCGGGTCATATTCGCGAATAAATTCAGCAAATCCCTGCAACATTTCAAATTCATTGGTATATGAATGTACTGTGGTAATTGAGGGGTCATAGCTATCGGTTTGCATTTCGGCAGACAATATCGGCAATTGCGAACACTGCCCCTGTCCCTTCAATTCAAACATAAAGACAGTTTGTATCATTTTCATATCCAACATGTTGAACGAAGTGACACCAATTGTAGTGATGCAGTCTCTGGTGGGGTTTGGAAATTCACATTCTTTAGTGAGAGGGTTGATATAGGGCATTGCTTCAATGTCATAGGAACTCACTCGGAAAGGCGCCATGGGAATGGGAGGGTCAGCACATGGCATGACGTCGGTTGGAGAACAAGCGTACTCCACCTTGCATGACGTTTTGCTCAACTTTATTGGCCTTATATTGGACACATTCATCCAGGAACATGCTGGCAATTGATGGTCAACCATCCAGACAATTTCTGGCTGAAACATGGTTTCGTATAGTTCCATATCACTCAAGTTTAAGCGGCTGGGTAGTCTGGGAAGTGGATGCTTGTCAACATGTTGCTGCATCTGAAAACGAAATATACGAATTCTTTTGTACACAGCATCGGTGTCCTTCAGTATGTTGAGCAGGGCACGCCAGACATCATAACGTCTCACAGTGAATTTCCACACCGTCGGTGGGGCAACATCTCTGACATGGCGAATGTTATAGCCACTGCACTGACTCCAGCGGATATCACCAGCGCCAATTTCAGCAGTTTTCCAACACCATTGCCAATAACTCAAAATCTCTGCTCCGGGCTTATCACAGTCATTCTCTTTCTTGTAGCGTTTACAAGCACTATTTGAACGCTGCATAGAGGTAACCCATTGTACCCATTCCAAAACGACTTGTTGATTGACTGAACAGGTTGCAAAACCATACGCCTCAACCCCAAGTACACGAACAGCAGTGGAGGTACCATCGGCTTGGCGACCATACAACATAACATCGATTGTGTTGTTGTCACCTCGGTGTCGTGCAGTACCAATGTGCTGAAACGTGAGAACCATTTTCATACAAATTATAGAATACTTTATAGGTAAAACCACTTATGATTAGAATAATATTTGTATCTGATTCATTGTTAAACTTTTTGTATTTGCTCGTGCACGTCGTGCCTGTATTCTTTCGGCAAGTGTGGACTTTTCTTTCTTTTTGTGCCTCTTCGGTAGCTTGGTAGTCTTTTCTTTCTTTTTGTGCCTCTTCGGTAGCTTGGTAGTCTTTTCTTTCTTTTTGTGCATCTTCGGTAGCTTGGTAGTCTTCTCTTTTTTTTTGTGCCGATTCAGTGGTGTTGTGGGAACACCGAAAGGTCGTGAGCTTGTTTTTTTGCTGCTCAACTGGTTGAATTTGTCCAACTCTTTTTGATGACCATCGTGAATCAAATCTACCTCCTTCTCCCATGTATTCTCTTTGTTGGAATAGTTTTTCCAATTAATCAAATAAGAAATGACACCGTTTCTTATTTTCTTGTCAATAATTTTATTTATTTTGAACTGTGTAACTACTGACATTTTGACAATAATGGGAAACTTATATACATCTAAAAACCAATTGGATACAGTGAACTTTCACTCTTTTCTGGGTGTCCAGGCACAGATTGATATTTATGTTTACCCGAGAATTGACACAATGCTAATAATATCAAACACAGCACTGAGGTACTGACCAGAATAATCATAATAAAGACAGTGTCGGTCCATGTAGGTCCTGGTACAATAGGCGCAGACCATGGGTCGCAGAACCAGCGGCCCTTTTCTGTTGTAGTAAAATTTCGGGGACAAGGATAACTGTTCGATTCCCAACCGTCGTCCGAATAGTAGGCATGTTGTGCTGCAGCACATAGGTGTTTTGCACCCGTGTGACCAAGTGCACATGGCCAGTAGTGCGTCAGTTTGGTATGACCGTTTTCAGACTTTCCGTTTTCAGCTATCCAGTGCTTGGAATTGGTGGCAAAAGAGACCTGGGCTTCATTGTTTGTGGTTGCGACTGTATGTTGTTCACGCCACTCGCCTTCGTTGTCAAAACGGTACACTTTATTGTTTGCTGGGTCAGCAACAATGACATTACTACCAACAACACCAATATTTTTACCAATGTAGTTGTTTTGAAACTCTGGAGCAGCGACATACGTTCCTGTTTTTCCATCTAAATAAGTCATGTCCGATGATGTCAGATAGTCCAACGGATTGCCGCGAATATCATCAATCGAAATACCACCGGATTCTTGGCAATTCGACAATCCATCGTCCCCTGATGTCTGACAAGTATAGAGAATGATAAACGGGTTGCTTGTATCAAAGTACAGTGGATAGACTGAAATAGCCAGTGTGTGACTGGAAGCAGCAATTTCTCGTCCAAAAGCCTGATATGTAGCTATTTCAAGTGGTAGTTTCAAGGGTGTAAAGACACTGGGTTGCCACCATGCCAGTTGTTTGTTATCATATGGCCATAGGACATTATCCCATATATAGACACGACCATAGTTGGCCCCGTCGTTGTCTTCCATGAATCTGTTGGTATTCCCCGGTGCTGAAATGTAGAGTGCGGACCCCAATTTATTGAGTTCACCGGTGAGTGTAACGGCATACCCAAATTGTTGAAACACTTCGCGTTTTTCGTCATAGACTTTTTGTTCCATCCTGCCGAGAGTTTTGTACCATGGTACTTCTAGTGGTAGGCATAATTTCTGTACTTTGACAACATCGCTGTTATCAAGCACCTTACTGGTTGACCATTTCGCTTTCCAGTCTACAGTGGAATAAGCTGGGATTTGTGCTGAAGCCCATGGAGATTTGAGTTTACCATAGTAATTTTTAAAATTGTCGATGCCCGAGACACATCCCTCCTCTTCTGGATAGCAACTCATTTCATAGATTGACCTACAAGAATGAAGTTCATTACCTTCGAAAACAAAAGCATAACCCATTGTCCCACCATTGCCTTGAATGTCTGTGGGGGTCCCAGGTGCTCCAACCACCCATGTTTGGCCTTGTATATCTAACGAGAATCCGAAACGGTCCACAGCATTGGAAATGGGAATCCTTCTAACATTGTCAAGACCTGTTGCATTGTAGGTTTGACTGAACACATTGTTCTGAATGTCCTCTGGTATGATGTAGGTAATATTGTTGGTGTCTGGTCTCCACAATGCAACTCTGTTGTCAGTGGGAAATCCAAAGACAACTAAATCACAGGCACTGTTGACCACCATAATATTGCTGAAAATGTCAGTATTGAATGTTGTCATTACATTTTCTGATTTTTCCATGTTTGTGACACTGATAAGTTGTGTATTGTCATGTTTCAAAAGTACAGTACCATTCAACCCAGAGTATACTGTACAATTGTCTGACACTGCAATATTGGTAGCTATTTTTTCAATATTAATGTGTTCTTCAAGGTAGGCATTTGTAGAAACAAGGAGTACTAGGATATAAACAAGTTGTAACATTTTAGATAAAAAGGGTGATTATATAGTTACTTTTTTTTGCGCATGATGCTTATCTCAACTTGTGGTTGATTTGAATTTTTTTTTGTCGCAACTACTGTGTTGTGAAAGAGTCCTGGTGTACAGTCTATCTCCATGGTGTTTCCTTGAAATTGAAATATGAAATCACCTTTGCGAAGACCTGTCTTGAAAGCAATGCCTTCTGTCTCGATACTGTCAATGTAGAGTACACCTTGTTGTGTATCCCCGACTTGAAGTCCCCATGTATTGTGTGTGGGTAGATGGAATTTGACTGGTTGACAATTGGTAAAGAGTGCCATGCGTGCATGTTCGAGTGCTGCAGAAGTGGGTGTAAATTTCAATGTCTCTGCCCCTATCTGTGGTACTGGTGCCAGGCACAGTTCATATTTTTTGAGCATTGCTGCATATTTGAGAATCACTAGCTCTGTGACATCGCGTGTTTTTCTGTATTTGTTGCGGTCAACTTCTAGCTGTGCCTGTTCTTGAATCGCAGGCAATGAGCAAACGGTTTTATAATGAACACGGTGTTCAAATTCCAACACTGCACAGTAAAAGCAGGCGGCCGCCAAAGCTGCACCCCCATGTGGTAATTTCCGAGCATTGTCTGAATTTTTACCGTCATGAATATGATGATAAAATTTTTTCAATTTGGCTTTGGCTGACCGTACCAGGGCATCAATTGCGGAAAAATTCCAAAACTGTGCTATCCCGTCAATTTTTTTACGAATGCGCCAATAATTTCTCAAGTGTGATGTCGGCCGTTGGCTAGCAATTTCGTACCGCCGGCCATTTTTGGTCAGAATTGTATCGTTATGGTCCATACCAGGAGTACATTCCCAATTGGCCTTGTTGGCTTTTCCTGAATCGTTCAAATACAATGTTCCCATGTGTGATGCTGATGTTTTTTGTACTGTGCCACAACCACCACAGGTGGCATGGCCACGACTCTGACTTTCCACAAATTGCCAAGAACTGCGTTTACAATTGCTGCAGAAACGGGTTGGATACATCTCAACAATGATTGCGTCTTTTGGCGACTCTTGCAGCATTTCACGCAGCTGGTTCATCGTCGTATTTCTCTTAATATTTTTTTCCCCGATTTTTATAATATAACCCGAACCAGCTTTGGTGTCTTTTTTGTGGACATTGGAAGACTTTAAAGTGTCGGAACTGAAGCGCTTTTCAATTGTGGGCACAATGACACCATTTCTAGAGTAAAAGGCATGCACAGTTTCTTCAACATAAATTCGGTCTGACATATTTCTTCTGTCTGACATGTTTATTATGTAATAGATGAGATGTTAATACAGAATTTACTTATTCGTATTCTATTCTATTTTTCTCCGCTGACAATTAAATAGCGAACATGTGTTCTTTTTACGTCCGTGCAGGAGTGTTGTTGCAATATGACCAAAAGACGCCGGTCAGAGAGCCATGACCCATTCGGAGTTGATATTGGCAAACATTTGATGACTGTCAAGCAGGAGTTCGCTGTTGGCACCAAATCACACCATTTGCAAAACTATATTGAATCTTTTCAACAGGGATTACCTGTATTTCAACATTCTCGCGATATACTGTCAATTGAGAACATCGTTGGTATTTTTGCCACACTTACAGGAAAAAAGGAGCGGATGCCTGTGGCAGCTTTGCATACAAATCATACTGTCTCACTCTACGCTATGGCGCACCGTATCAAAGCAGCACTCCACACACTCTCCACTGTTGTACTACAAGACGACAAGTCCAACACCTTCAAGACAGTCATGATTCGAAATTCAAGACAGCACCGAAGCCATCCAGAGGTGGTCCTGGGTGCTGTTCATCAAGGACAACCAGTGGTACTCAAGTCAACAATAGAACCACAGAAGCAGCTCAAGTATATACTAGAAGCTGTCATCCACTACTATATTGCCGCGAAATGTCCACAATTTTTCCCAAAGCTGCATTTTATTGGCTTCACGCAGGATGACAGCCTAGTACTGTGCTCGGAGCAGTTGTCGTCCATATCCGTCACCTCGTTCATGCGACGTCGTGAGTTAACTGACCACGATGTCTGGAAAATGCTCAGGGATGTCTGTCAAGCATTGGTCGAAATACAACAGAAAATCAAGTTTACTCATCGCGATTGTCACATCTCCAATGTGTACTATGGAGACTCTGTACAATTTATTGATTTTGATTGGTCCTGTTTGCAGCAACGTGGTCGCAAGATTTCAGTGCCACAGTACTTGTACGATACAACACGCACTCAGTACTGTCACAACAAGTCTGTGGATTGTTGCGTTTTCCTACGGACTTTGGGACCTGCTGCAAATAAATTCACAGTCTTTATGAACAAGGTCTACACACCACTCATGCTCAGATATGAAGAACAAAGTAAACAATTCATGAGAAAGGAATCCATCCATGACTCGGCTGCATTGCAGCTCTACAAAATGTCTACATGCAACAAGACTATGCGCGGACATTACTCACACAGTCATGGATTGAATCGACACCCACTGGTTTTTGAATACATGATGGGAACTTACGAATGGTCATCCATGACACCACAAGCTATACTACATTTTTTAGAATTACACAAAGTCTAATTGATTTTTTGGTACTATTTTTGTCCTTGTATATTTATCTACATTCCATCCCAACACCAGACAAAACAATGAAAATAGCCAAAACACCTGCATGAATAAACATATTTTCTTTAACTCTACCTCTTCCTCCATCATTAACACTGGTACTGATGCCAATGCAATAACAGCAAACAACAATGCCAACAAATGAAATACAATTTTCGGCTTCATTTACGATTAAATGACTGCTCCATACATCCTTTTCAAATTAAGCCCTATCTAAGGACATTTTATGCTGTTTCCAAAGTCTAGCTAATTGTCCTGACTTTTTTCCATTTTTTGGTTTTTTCTTTTCGGGGACATGGTTTATTTGAACCCAACGACCATCGGTGGTCTCTTTCATCTCCAAATACAATTTCCCTTTCGATAGCACCCTCAGAGACTTCATTAGTGGTCTTGAACCTACTGATGTATTGACGGTTGACATTGTGTTGGTTGACAAAAAATTTATTACTAGAGGAACAGAAGAAGAAGACACATACATCTAAAATATGTGAGTATATTAAGGCCATTTTTTTTCCGAAGAATGACTGATTGTTTTCGATTGTGTACCAATGTTTTTACTACTGTACTCTGCTTATCATTGTGCAGCGATTGCATTAGCAACTGTCAGTACAGCCTAGGCCATGAGAAGGTACCCATTCAAGTCGTAGAAACTACAGCACCATCAGCACCAACAATGTCAAGAGAGCTGCTGTTTTGATTGAAGCATTAATATTTTAGCATTAATATTTTAAAATTGATTTGTCTGTTTTTGTCTCAAACACAAATAGTTCTGTTGGATTTGGTAACTGTGGTGGAAATTGTTTTGTACCGTCTGGCTCTGTTTGTTCTCCCAGCTTGTGGACATTAATAGGCTCAACAAGTTGCCACTTTTTTTTGGTATTATCGTAAGAAGCCCAAAATATCTCATGCAAAGATGTATGTTTATTTTGATTTCCGTCTTCATGACCCATGAAGCGAATGTATTTAAAACAACCAGCGTTGGAACGGTCTTGACATGTAACTCGTTGTATTACAACTCCCCATAATGTATTGTTCGAATTATCGACTGATTCGAACAGACACTTAGTTTTGCTGCAATCCCAGTGAGCGGTTGTAGATTTCGTCTGTGATAAGACTGACATTTTGGTGAGGACTGTTCTATTTATATGTTGATTCCACCGATAGTCAGATGTTTAGCCATTACGATGAACAAATATAAACAATGCAGAATGTCACCATTCGGCACTATAAACATTCACTCCTATTCGGTTAAATGTCACATATTAAAAAACAAACGAAGGAGGAACTTGAAAAAGAAGAGCAGTTTAATAAATTGATGAAAGAAGTCCGTAAGGCAAATGCTTTTAAAAATAAAATGCCGGATGAGTTTTTGGATACTGCCTATGATTGGTTGATTGAAATAGAAAAAGACTATAACATTGACTTTGTCAGTAGATATTCTGGTTTTCGAATTCTGACATTCGTACATTATTTACCATCTGATTTAAAAAAATTACAACATGAAACAAAGGTCAATTATTTGACTAAACTTTTACATTTAATTAAAATGAGGGACAAGTTATTGAAGGAAGTGGATTTCGGAAGACGCGATTTGGTGGATGCTATAGGATGGATGGATAAAATATTTAGAAAGCCAAAATATAATATAAAAAAACTTTGGAAAAAGTCTAGCTAGGACAAACAGATATTTCCAAATATTTCAAACAGTAGAATCAAATAATGTCTTCATTACGTCAACCTACTCACATAGAACAGGATTACAAAGCACTGGTGGAAATATGCAAAACTGATTGTCAAATAACATACCGTAAATCAGCTATGGACACTGTTCAGTTACGTCAAATGGACACTGTTCAGGAGACCGAACGTGTAAGACAAATGATTGGCACAGAAGATGAATTTAGTGCCAAAATGTCAGCTGACCCAATGTACCAACCGGCACTTATTCTGCGCCGTAGGCAGCGAGCACTTATTCTGCGCCGTAGGCAGCGAGTTCGCCGCAAGCTTAACTTCTGATTTTCAAAATATGTTGGACATAATTTGTGTGTATTGTTAGATAATATAAACTGAATAGACAATGACTGATATCAGAGAGCAGTTGGCAGGATTGAAGGATAATTTGTTGAATATTGTGTATGCTGACCCACCGTGGAAATATAATCAAACTGTCAAGAATGGTGTTTTAAAACGCAAGGATGGGACATTGCTCTACCCGTCAATGACTTTGAAAGAACTGTGTGAGATTGGTCCAGAAGTGAGTCGTGTTTGTCACACTGATGCTGCTTTGTTCATGTGGGCTACTATGCCTTTACTGCCAGAAGCTTTTCAGGTCATCAAAGCATGGGGGTTTAAGTACAAGACCTGCTTTGTCAATTGGGTCAAAACCACCAAGAATGGAGACCGACCTGCCTTTGGTGTTGGTTATTATACACGTTCAAATGCAGAATTATGTTTGGTAGCAGTTCGTGGCAAGATTGCCTCTTATAAACGTTTATTACCGGGGGAAGTAGAACGTGGTGCCTCCAAGATGTCGTCAATTGTGCATGAAGATGACCCGACAGTGGCAACAAATTTTTTGTGTGAATTGGACAACTGCCAATCGATACCGGTGGTTATGACACCCCGACGAGAACATTCGAGAAAGCCGCCAGTGGTGCGGCAGATGATTACACAATTACTGGGTGATTTGCCGCGAGTGGAATTTTTTGCCCGTGAGCAAGCGGAAGGCTGGGGTTCATTGGGCAATGATGTAGACCATTTTAAAGAGCAGCAGGAATTAGCCCAGGCAAAACATGAACGTGCACATAAAAAACAAAAGACAACTATAAAATAACCCTTAAATTATCTATTGATGTCAACTTATAGTTTTTTCCAAGCACATGTCCGTAACACTCTGACAGGTGATACTTTTGTTGGCCACAATAGTGATAACAAAGTACTGCCTGATTGCGACACTCCGGCCAATGCAACCACTGAAGAACAGGTTCTGATGTCCGACGAAGAAAAGATGCAGGAGGTGCTTTCAGACCCTAAATTTGGTATGTTTAGTTTATTTGCCTATCAAGTGACAACAGGCTATCAGAATCGAATTTTGAAAAAACGCAATGCTGTCTTTTGTTCACATTTATTCAGTTTAGTGCTAGCTTTACCTATTTTGGTTTTTGTGACACAGTGGATGATGTACATTGCGATTGTCAGTCATCAAGTGCGTTCTTATTCTGGTGGTGTCTGTCCAAACACTGCAAATATCGAAGAAAAGATATTGATGGCTGCTGTGGCCATGTTTTATTTCATCAAATCTTTTTTCCTGTGGGACAACATTGTTGACCGTACTCGACGCAAAAAAATGATTCCTTCCACCAGTTACATTGTCATGTTGGACACCTTTCAAGAATTTGGTTTTAATTTGTTGGTGTACACTACCAATTTATGGGTTATCTTTGCGGAGCCTGATTTCTTAAACATGTTTTTCAACACTATTGCCATGGAATTTTTGATGGATATGGACAATGAATTTGAACGCCAGTACTTTTCATTTTTACCAGGAGTAGCAGTCGATATCTACGACAATATGTTTGTCAGCTATCGTGACAATATATTGATGGTCAACGACAAAACACAGACTTCTGCCTGCTTTTTATGTTGTCGCAGATGTACTTGGCTGCCTTTCAAGTTTCTCATTATCATGTTCATGGCCTTGCCCATCATCTGCTTTGTCTTTATATTCTATGGTAGTCTCTGCAAATAGCCTCCATGGCAAAGAAGTTTTGAAAACTAAATTTGGAAAAATTAAATTTCGAACTTTACTAAAATGATGTATAAATACCACCATAAATATTATATTAATATGAACATTTTCATCATTTTAACCCTGTCATTAATATCTTATTCACATGGTTATTATTTAAAAACATATGACGTGTGTGCTGCCAGAGTTACGAGCGAGGACGAGTGTAAACGGGCCGCGGTGGCGTTGGGTTGGATACAGACCGGTGAAACTATTGCAGTTGGTGTTGGCAACCCGGACATTCCAGAAGGTTGCAACCTTTTTCATAGTGGAACCGTGGCGTTCCAGTATCCCTACAATTTCGATATGGAGCGCGTATGCGGCAACGATTATGCGGGATTTGTGAACGCCTGCGCCTGCCGTCCTTTTGTCCCAATGCTTCAAGAAAAGACGGAAGGGCAGTGTTCTGCTGGTTGGACGATTACGAGTATTGCAGAGTGCGAGGCAGCAGCGCAGGCGTTGGGCTGGAGCGATGTTGTTGTTGGTGGGGAAACCAATTCATGGTCGAACGTGCCGCCTGGTTGTTCTCTCTGGAATGGGAATAGTGGTACCCTGACCTACAACACCCGCGACGACTCCACCACTACATGCAGCCCAACTGACAAATGCGCCTGCTCCATCACCTGCCAACCTGGTACCTACCAAGATGAACTCGGTCAGACTACGTGCAAATCATGTCCTGCTGGGTTTTTTCAAGACGAGGCAGGGAAACCAGACGAGGCAGGGAAACCAGGGTGTACCTCGTGTAATGCTGGGTTCTTTCAAGACAATGAAGGGAAATCAGGGTGTAAAGCATGTAGTACCGGTACTACCAGTATTGCTGGTACCACGACCATCGACGACTGTGTAGCCATTTGCGCCAACGCAAATGGCTACACAGCAAATTCGGACATTTGTCAATGTGGGACAGCAATCAGTAACGATGATAACGGCAGGTACTGCATTGAAGACGAAAACCTCGTGTCAGTCATAGGCAAGTGCGCCAACGCAAATGGCTACACAGAAAATTCGGACATTTGTCAATGTGGGACAGTAATCAGTAACGATGATAACGGCAGGTACTGCATTGAAGACGAAAACCTCACGTCAGACATAGCTAAGTGCGCCAACGCAAATGGCTACACAGCAAATTCGGACATTTGTCAATGTGGGACAGCAAT
>Ga0206129_10001424_pt1 | contig 32249 bp, 31 predicted proteins | sample Helgoland_Spring_8_FD_148616 | JGI IMG/M metagenome (GOLD analysis project Ga0206129, IMG submission 148616) | Pelagic subsurface seawater microbial communities from Kabeltonne, Helgoland, North Sea - Helgoland_Spring_Bloom_20160502_2 | ecosystem: Environmental > Aquatic > Marine > Epipelagic ...
TTGAAGGAAATTATGGGGATTATGGCTCGATTTACATACGCGTGCCTAATGGTAAGTCTTTTGCGACCATTAGCCATTGTACGTTTAAAAACAACCATTCGATTTATGGCGCTATCTTTAACGATGGCCAGGGAGGTGAAGTATCACCAAACATTGTAAACTGCGCTTTTGATGGCAATACAAGTGTCACGTCAGGTGCAGCTATCTTTAACTATGGGTATGGAGGTAAATCATCTCCTACCATTACCAGTTGTGTGTTTAACAATAACGTTGCTAATGCCCAAGGTGGCGCCATTTACAACAATGGATATGCCGGCGTATCTAGCCCAGTCATTTTTAATTCTACCTTCCATAGCAACCGTGCTAACGCAAGTGCAGGTGCCATGTATAGTTTTGGTAATGCTGGAACTTGTCAACCAAAAGTGACCAACTCTATTTTCTATAAAAACACAAAAGGAACTGACGACGACTTTAAGTTTAGTGAGTTCTATAACTATGCGGCATACCCTTATATCAAGAACAGTTCATTACAACGTGCGAGTTCTACATACTCAGCTGGCACAGCTAACCATTTAAATGGTGGCCCTAACAACATCTTCCAGACCAATCCAAACTTTGAGGCGATTGCCGATGGCAATGGAGCGGATGACGTATGGAGAACAGGTGACGATGGATTGAGATTATCTTCCTCAAGCACAGGTTTGTTAAACGGTGGAACCAATACAGGAGCACCAGCAACCGACATATTAGGAAATCAGCGTATGGGAACAACCGACATGGGTGCTTACGAGTATGTCAACTGTGGCTTAAATGTTAAACTAGCTACTTCGGTTACCACTCATACAGCAACGCAAAGTGTTGTGGATGGTAATTTTGTATGCTACTGTAACAGCGACAATGAATTACTCTTGGCACTTGACACCAATGGAACTGGGGCGGTGATTACACCTAGTCAGGTAAAACTATACATTGGTAATCCATCAACCTTGAGTTACAACTCTGCTGGCGGTATGATAACCAACAAGGCTGGTGGTGTGATTTTGGAAAGACGATGGGATGTAGATCCAACGACTCAACCAACTTCACCAGTAACGGTTCGTTACTTCTACACCAACGATAACTACGGTGACATCGTAACGGCAATGGCAGGATTAACAGCACCAACGACGATCAGTTCACCAAGTCAACTACAGTTTTACAAGGTAACAGGCGGCTCATCGGCAACCTTCCCGAACCCACATGATACGGGTGTAACGGGTATTGTACTGACCAACGGAACAACAGCCAGCACAACAGTGTGGGTTAATGGAACGCATGGTGTACAGGATCATACAGCAGAATACCTAGTAAGCACGTTCTCCGGTGGTGGAGGCGGAGGCGGGGGTGGATCTAGCCCACTACCAGTGGAACTGATCCAGTTCGAAGCAAGCCCAGCAGCTAGTCATACAGCAGACCTTACATGGAAGACCGCATCAGAGCTAAACAACTCACACTTTGTAGTGGAAAGAAGTTACAATGCGAGAGACTTTGAAGAAGCAGCCATCGTTCAAGGAAACGGTACCACGCAGAACGTAATCAGTTATAGTCACAACGACAATACGATTGATCTTAGCCAAAACATGGTGTTCTATCGCTTGCGTCAGGTTGACTTTGATGGAACAGAGGCATACTCACCAATACGACGTGTAGACTTTACAGGAGACATCACGCCAAACAAAGTGTCTTTGTATCCGAACCCAACCAAAGGAACGGTTACGGTTAGCTTTACAGACGATGAGGCTGAAAGTCATGCGATTAAAGTAATTGACAACCTCGGAAGAGAGCTGTACAAGCAAACATTCGACGGACAAGCCATAGAGCTTGATTTGTCGAGCCAAGCAACAGGTATCTACTTTATCATTTTAGATTCAGGAGAATCGTTTAAAGTGATTAAACAGTAGTGAGAAAGTATCGTATTACTACACAAATACAATAAGAGAAGGCCATTCGTTTTACGGATGGCTTTTTTGTTGTTCAATTGATTTGAAAATATAAAAAGTGAAGTAAACAAGATATCGGGTTGGTGAAAGTATTTACGGATATAAGTTGGTTTAAGACCAGTAGCTAGTTACGAATACTAGTTTTATATATTACTAACGCGTAATATTATTTGTATATTCGCTTTATGGAGTTCAAGCCCCTTGAATCATATCTATCTGATCCTAGTCCTTACACAAGCCGTAGACTCGTGGAACAGTTGGGTGAGGAAAAGTTTACCATTAATGACATAGGCGTTAGTTCACGGGTGTTTACCCATTGGCGATCAAATGGGTTAATCCCTGAAATAGAGGATGGCTCATGGGTAAAACTGAACGTGTTTCAATTTATCTGGGTACAGATAATTAAAGACTTGCGTGCGTTTAACTTTTCTTTAAAGCAGATTGTCAAAGTACGCGCTTCGCTATTTGAGTCCTTCGAAGGGTTTGCTACGGCGGATTTGTTTGATAAAAAAGGAAAGATAACCAAGGTATTGCGAGCACAGCTTAAAAAGATGTTCGACAATCACCAAGAGATAATTGAAGGCTTAGAAAGTAGTTTCGAGTCGGATTCAAATTCAATAAAAGATTTCCTTGAGGCTTTTCAAATCCCATTGCTCCTATCACTTAGCTTGAACGTATTGTTCCGTGCAATGGATCACACGCTACTGATTAGGCCAGATGGTCGAGTTGATTATACTTCAGAAACGCAAGACGAGACATTGGTCAATTACTTGTCCGAGCACGATGCGGAGTCCATCTTGGTGCTTCCACTCAAAAAGTACATTCTGGTGCTGGTATCGACAAAAAAACTAGAAGATAAAGTTGGTAATATGGCCCTGGTTACCCAAGTTGAAATGGAAGTTTTACAAGCCATGCGGCAGGGAACGCTATCCGAACTTAGAATAATTTTTGACCCCAAAGACCAACACGCAGATTTGGTGTATACCTATAAAGGGGTTGTACCCGAAAATGAAATGAGTAAAGTTTTAGATCGTTTTCGGCATAAAAAACACGTTCAATTGTCTATGAAAACCAATGACGGTAAAACGGTATCTTTCGAATACCAAGACCGAAAACGGGTCCATAAATTAAATGGAAATTAATTGATAATTAATTCAGATTAATTGATAATAAACTCGGATTAATTGATAATAAACTCGGATTAATTGATTTTTAAATGGAAATTAATGGACAAAAAGAGGTGTAGATGCAGTAATGACAAGGCATTGAAGAACTCAAGCCAATTAAATACGGGTTCATTAGAAACGGAAACACCGCTAATGGGCATACTCCAATTGAGTTATGTCAGAAAAGTCAAAACAAGGACTTACAATACAAGAATTAAAAACCTATAGCGGATTTGAAAAACTAAGTGAGAAGGAATTAGAACAAGCGCTTCGATTTATTGAGTTGATGAGTGAGGTGCTTATTGAAACATTGAAATAAAAGAATAATGCAGCATGTAGATCAACAATTGGCAGTCTTTGCCAAAGGGCAAAAGAACAACAAAGGGAAGGCCATTACAGCGGTCATGTATACCCGTGTATCGACCAAGGAACAGGCCGATAACAATCAGAGTCTCTTTACGCAAGCAAAGCACATCAAGCAATTTGCAATGAACAATGATTTGCAGATAATAGGGGAATTTGGTGGGACTTATGAAAGCGCCAAGAGTGATGAACGGGTTCAGTTCAAACAAATGATTGCCTTTGTCAAAAGACATAAGGTAGATGCCATTGTGGTATACTCGATGGATCGCTTTTCAAGAAGTGGTCCCAATGCTATTTACATTTCAGAACAACTCAGAAAGATAGGTACTGAGATTATATCTGTAACCCAACCTGTAGACGCCTCTACAGCTGCTGGGGAATTGCAACAGGGAATTTACTTTATGTTCTCACAATATGAGAATCAGCAAAGGCGCTTAAAGTCCATGGCGGGCACCCGTGAAAAGCTATTACAAGGACATTGGGTTACCAAACCACCCTTAGGGTACAAGAAGATCACAGAAGGTGGACAAAAGAAAATAGTCATCACAAAAGAAGGTAGATTGCTGGCAGCAGCATTTAGAAGAAAGATTAAGTACAACTACGAATTTACTGAAATTAGTAAGTGGCTGTCAACAAGAGGTCTAAAGGTGAGTCATAAAAGATTATCTGAGTTATGTAGAAACGTATTTTATTGCGGTTTCATGGCCCATCAGGCATTAAATGGAGAGATTGTAAAGGGCAATCATGAAGGACTCATCACACGTAATGAGTTCTTGAAGCTGAATGGCATGCTTCAAATCAGACCTGCCAAAAAGCCAAAATCAAAAATGTTGGATCATCTACCCTTAAAGAGGCACATGCATTGCTCAAAGTGCAGCAAACCAATGACGGGTTACTTTGTGCGACCAAAGAAGTTATATTACTACAAGTGCAATACGAAAGGTTGTAAAGTCAATAGAAGTGCTAAGGTGTTAAACCGAAACTGGGAACAGACGCTTTCCAATCTTCAGATAGATGCAAAATACGTTACACCCATCCAAGAACAGCTCAAACGAAAGCTCGAAAGCTTAAAAGAAGACTCTGGTGATGGGCTAAAACAGTATCGCAGTAACAAAACAAAGGTTGAGAGGAAGATAGAGATGTTGGAAGAACGATTTGTAATAGGAGAAATTACCAAAGACTTATTTGATAAGTACGCTGCTAAATATAGAGAAGAATTGGTGGCAATATTAGAAGAAATCGACAAATGTGGAATTTCATTATCGAACCCTGATCAGGTAATCAAGCAGGCCACTGATTTGATGTCTAAACTTCAGAAAACCTGGCAGTTATCAAAATCAACAGAAAGATCAAAGTTGCTTAAAGCGGTCTACCCAAGCGGAATTTGGCTTGATCCTGAAAATAACAGTTATCGAACTTTTGGTTTGAACCCAACGGTGCGCTGTATCCTAGATATAACGGGGAAATCCGTAGAAAAGGAAAAGCGGAATAGTGAAGATAAACTCACATATTCCGCTTTGGTAGCCCCTAGGGGAATCGAACCCCTCTTTCCAGGATGAAAACCTGGCGTCCTAACCGATAGACGAAGGGGCCAAGTCTCTGATAAATCAGTAGAAACACAATCTGAATAATTCAGAATCAGTGTCTACCTCTGATTTTCAAGGGTGCAAAGGAATAAATATTTCCATAATTCAACAACTAATTTTTTAAAAATTTTACCTTTGCACCCATTTCTAAAACAAACACATAAAATATCTAAAAATGAAAGTAGCAATTAATGGTTTTGGACGTATCGGTCGTTTGGCCTTCAAATGTCTCTTAGAGAAAGAAAACGTTGAAGTCGTTGCAATCAACGACCTTACCAATAACGCGACGTTAGCTCATTTATTAAAGTACGATTCTGTACAAGGGAAATTCAACGGTACAGTAGAATCAAATGATGATTTCTTAATCGTAAACGGAAAGCAAATTCGTGCTACTGCAGAACGAGATCCAGAAAATCTACCATGGGCAGAATTAGGTATTGACGTAGTTTTAGAAAGTACGGGTTTCTTTAGAGATCCAGCAGGTGCGGGTAAGCACATTACTGCTGGTGCTAAAAAAGTGGTTATTTCGGCGCCTGCATCAGGTGATATCAAAACAGTTGTTTTGGGCGTAAATGACGACTCAATGACTGGTGAAGAAACAATTTTATCAAATGCAAGTTGTACGACAAACTGCCTTGCGCCGATGGTAAAAGTATTGGACGACTTATACGGTGTTGAAAGCGGTTTTATGACCACGGTACATGCCTATACGTCGGATCAAAGATTACAAGATGCACCTCATTCGGATTTGAGAAGAGCAAGAGCTGCCTCAGTTTCAATTATCCCAACTAGTACTGGAGCTGCTAAAGCAGTTGGTTTGGTGTTGCCACACCTTGCCGGTAAATTAAACGGAAACTCACTTAGAGTGCCAATTCCTACTGGAAGTGCTACAGACTTTGTGGTTACACTTAAAAAAGATGTAACGAAAGAAGAAATTAATGCAGCCTTTAAGAAGGCATCAGAAAATGAACTAAAAGGAATTCTTGAGTATACGGAAGATCCTATCGTTTCAATCGACATCGTTGGAAATCCGCACTCCTGTATTTTTGATGCTTTAACCACAATGGTGCAAGGAAATACGGTAAAAATTATGGGTTGGTACGACAATGAAGCTGGATACTCTAATAGAGCAGCTGATTTGATTTCAAGAATCGGATAAAAAACATTCAATTGATTACAAAGTGCTGCACGATTTGTGTGGCACTTTTTTTTGGTTCTGTTTTTATAACTATATGTGCAGTCTTATACTAAATCGCGTATATTTCGATTGTGTTACAAAAACTTAAAGCACTAGGACCAGGACTTCTATACGCAGGAGCGGCTGTGGGCGTGTCGCACATAGTTCAATCCACCAAGGCAGGTGCAGAATACGGATATGTACTTATCATCGGGATAATTCTTGCACATATTTTTAAATATCCATTTTTTGAGTTAGGACCAAAGTACACCCAAACAACGGGCAGCAACCTGTTGCATGGCTATGCTAAAATTGGGAAATGGGCTTTGGCCATTGTCGCTGTTTTAACTGTGGCCACTATGTTTACTATACAAGCGGCTGTTACAATTGTAACTGCAGGGTTGGCAATAAAAATTACTGGAGTGTCGATCTCACCAGTTGCGATGAGCGCAGTGTTATTAGCCGTTTGTCTCATGATCAGTGCTATTGGAAGATATGCGGTTCTAGACAAACTCATGAAAGTGATTATGGTTACGCTTGCAGTAACGACGATTGTAGCCGTCTGCTCATCATTTTTCTATTCCATGCCTTCAAGCACCTATACACCAGGTAAGATTTTCAATTTGTTCGATTCGTTTGATTTGTTGTTTCTCATTGCTTTTCTCGGCTGGATGCCTGCACCTCTAGACATAGCCATTTGGCATTCGATTTGGAGTGAGGAGAAGATGGGACAAAAGGGGAATAATGGGAACACCCGGTCACTTTTTGATTTTAAAGTCGGTTTTTGGGGAACAGGTTTATTAGGTATCGGATTCTTGGTTTTGGGTGCGAATGTAATTTACGGATCTGGTACCGAATTGGCATCAGGAGGTGTGGCTTACGCGCAACAACTAATCGATATTTATGTATCCAGCATTGGCGGTTGGTCGTATTGGATTATTGCCATAGCTGCTTTTACAACCATGTTTAGCACTACACTTACGTGCCTCGATGCAATGCCACGTGTATTAACAAAAATTGGGATGATTTGGCGTGATAACAATGGAAGCGCACTCGACTCTAATGCAATTGTGATAAAGGAAAAGAGTGTTAGAAGACCTAGAATAATCTGGTTGTTTGTAATTGCAACAGGGGCATTAATTATTCTTCGTTTTTTCATCACAGATATGAAACAAATGGTGAACATCGCAACAAGTTTTTCGTTTCTCACCGCACCAGTATTGGCGATTCTTGGAATAATCGTTGTAAAGCGTCAACTACCTGTTAACTTTTGGTCGAAAGGAAAGTATATCATTGCTTATTTGGGTGTAGCATTTTTGGTTATCCTTGGAGCAATTTATATTCGTTTAGTTATTGCGTAACATGGAAATTGCAGCCGGTAAAATATTAATTTCTGACCCGTTTTTACAAGACCCAAACTTTGCACGTAGCATAGTTTTAATAACGCAGCATAATGAAGAAGGAAGTTTCGGATTTGTGTTGAACAACAATATTGATTTGTCCATCCACGAGGCACTAAAAGACGATAAGCTACCCAATTATAATCTATACCAAGGTGGACCAGTTGAGATAAATACGTTGCATTTCCTTCACAGTTTAGGGTCGGTCATCGAGCCGTCGAAGGAAGTAATGCCTGGAGTTTGGTGGGGTGCAGATTTTGATAAAGCTCTTGAGATTTTAAGAAAGTCGCCTGACATGATGACTAATTTTGTTTTTTTTATGGGATACTCTGGTTGGGCTGCAGGTCAATTGGCCGATGAACTCGAAGAAGAGGCATGGATAGTGTCAGATATTGGCAGCAAGATGGTTTTTAGTCATGAAGTAGACGCCAATGATCTGTGGAAGATGGCAATGAAAAATCTCGGGGGTAAATATGCTGTGTTGGCTGACAGCCCTACTGACCCAAGTTTGAATTAAATCAATCTAATGACAACATTCAACTTCTCCAGTTTCTGGAGCGATGTCAGGACTTAGATAGGGGATGTTTAACCCTGAGCCTCTAATGATCAGTAGCACACCTATTAATATCATGGAATAGTTGACGTACTTATTGGCGTTTTTGAAAAATGAAAATTTTAGCTTTTTGCCCAAGTAAGAGCCAACAAGGAATAACGGTAGAGTGCCTATCCCGAAGAATAGCATAAATATTAGGCTTTGAGTAATATTGGGTTGGCTAATCGAAACTGCAGCAGCAGCATAACTCAATCCGCAAGGCAACAAACCATTTAAAAATCCAACGATTGGTAGACTATTTTTTCTGCCATAATTACGACTCATTGCGGTCGACAATTTCTTAGAAATCCAGGGCATTAATTGTTTTAGACCAGGGATATACTGTTTAAATACAAACAGCAATAACAATATGCCAGAAACCAGCGAAATGTACTGCTGCAAATCAAACAATTGAACAGGAACTTGAACCAAGCTAAATGCCAAGCCAAGTAACAAATAACCTGAAATCCTACCTAAGTGATATAGGATAATGTGTGGGTTTAAACCCATGATATTCCAGTTCGTTTGAACAGAAAAGACCAAAGGTCCGCACATTGCCGCACAATGTAGCGATCCACCTAAACCCAGAAGTAATGCGGCCCAAATCATTCAATAAATACTTTTTCCTTCTTTAGAAATGGTTTGTCATGAAGCGTCCCAGAGGTTTCTATATACCATAAGCCTTTGGCTAATTCTGGTACGTTTAACGTGAAAACTTTTCGCGCTGATAATGTTGTATTGTGGATGGTTCTGTCCAAGGTGTTGTTGCTCATATGCCTCATTTCAACAACTTCTACCAACCCAGAGTCTCCAAGTGAAATGGTTAAGTTAGATTGGGCATATTCCATAGTAACTGATGCTCCATTTTCAATGGCTTTCATTGTCTCGGTATGTGCTTCCCCTTTTGCGTAGTAGTCGTCAGTATATAACGAATCACTGTGGTTCACCATATAAAAAACAAGACCTATGATAAACGCTATAAATAGCGTCATACTAATAATTAATCCTTTACCCCAATTCATTCTTTTATAACTATTGGTCCAAAGAAAGTGGTTTCAAATTTTCTTAAAGGTCTATTGTCAATAAATATTTGAACTGCAACGGGTTGTTTATAACCTTCAATACTTTGTTTGCTTTTCTTTAATAAAAACACCCGTTTCATTTCACTGTTTGCCTGCAATGATGCATTGGAATCAGCCACCACGAGCTCAAATCCTGGGGTTATTGGTTGTATCGAAAATCGCTTGTCGTCAAAGGATTTATTCACCATTTCTAGATTATATATGTTACTGATAATCTCATTGGGTTCTTCAAAAAAGGTCTGCCCTGGTATCCTTAAAACATGGGCCTCAACATCTGTTCGACTGGCTAGCAGGTAGGTGAAAACACCCATCAATAAAACCATTACAATTGTATAGGAGATAATTCGTGGAGTAAAACGAAAACCTGTTTTGTTCCGTATGTTGTTTACCGAATCAATGCGGATTAACCCTTTTGGCTTTTTAATTTTAGACATCACACTGTCGCAAGCGTCCATGCAGGCTGTGCAATTCACACATTCGAGCTGAGTGCCATGTCTTATGTCAATTCCTGTAGGGCATACATCAACACATAAGTTACAATCCACGCAATCACCTTTTTCAGATTGATCCTGGTTTCTGCGTATTTTGCCTCGGGGTTCTCCCCTTTCATCGTCATAGGCAACCACCATACTATTGGGGTCGAGCATAACACCTTGCAACCTGCCATAAGGACAAATCATAATACATACAAGCTCACGAACCTTTGCGAAAACAAGGTAAAAGACGGCTGTAAATACAAGCAATCCAAACAATGCCGTGAGGCTGTCCATAAATGGTCCAGATATTTTAGACCAGAGGTTTTCCCAACCAATAATGTATGCTAAAAAGGTGTTGGATATAAGAAATGAGACGCCAAAAAAAGCGAAAAATTTCAATGTTTTTTTAGTGATTTTTTCACGGTTCCAAGGCATGGCATCAAGTTTTTTTTGCTTGATAGAATTACCTTCAATCACATTTTCAATTTTGCGAAAAACCATTTCTAAGAAAATGGTTTGCGGACACACCCAGCCACAAAATACTCTTCCGTAAATCACTGTGAATAAGACTATAAAAACAATAGCCGTGATCAATAACAGTACGAGAAAGTGAAAGTCTTGAGGCCAAAATGGCTGACCGAAAATTACAAATTGGCGGTCTATTACATTAAGTAGGAGTAACGGATAACCATTTATTTTGATAAACGGTCCGGTAAAAAAGAATAGCAGGTAGAACCAGCTTAAATATGTACGGTATTTATATAAACGACCTTTAATAATTTTAGGGTACAACCAGATACGCTTACCACTTGTGGTTTGATTACCAAGATGTTCCCTAAAATTATCTTCGGTTTCGGTGTTACTCATTCTCTACTGGAGTGTCGGCTTCGTCTGAAGTTGATTCTTCACTTGCAGATTGGTCTGCTTCGGAGTCATCGCTTGATCTATCAAACAGGTCTCCTTCCGCAGCTTTACCCTCAATGCCATCTGGCAGTGTTGTGCCTTCTAATGATATAACATAACTAGCAATGGCTTGCAAGCTTTCTGGTCCCATGTTCTGAGCCCATGCTTGCATACCACCAGGACGGCCGTATTTCACAGTTTCAAAAACCCCTTTAATGCTTCCATCATACTTCCAATATTTGTCTGTCAAGTTAGGCCCAACCGTTCCTTGACCATAGTCACCATGACAAACTTTACAATTGGCGTCGTATATCGTGGCGCCTTTTGCAAGAGATGCTTCGTCAGTTAAAAGCGTAACACTTGTTTCATCAACTACATCCCCAGCAGTTTCTAAAAACTTACTGTGGTCTGCTTCAGCGGCTTTCATTTCGGCTGTATATTCCTCAACTTGGGTGTAACCCGAATCGGTGAACGTAAATCGTACGTAATAGATAACCGCGATTATCACAGTTCCATAAAACAAGAACATAAACCATGGTGGTGGTGGGTTGTCTAATTCATAAATACCATCATGCGGGTGATTGATAACAGTATCTTTATCTGAAGCAACAGGTTTAATTTGAAATACCTTTTCCCAAAACGGTTGACGTTTTGTGTATTCCTCACCTAACTCACCTTTCATATATTTTTTGAGATGAACAGCAATGAGTAGCATTCCGCCCGCAATTGCAACTAGGATAATTGCAAATATGTACAGCACACTTGCAAGACTAATCCCAAACGATTCATAACTCTCTGTTGCCGCTGTTATGTCGTCTAATGACTGCCCAAAAGCGGTCGACATGAACAACATACAAACTAAGGTTAGTGCTATTTTTATACTTTTAGTCTTCATAATTGTTATCGTCGTTAAGTGGTAATTCTGAAATTGTTTTGATGAGCTGTTTTGGCATCATCAACATATAAATGGTAGCCATTATAAAGACCCCAATAAATATGATAAGGGAGATTATTAAATACACATCAGCCCCTGATACATTTCCTAATAAATCTGACATAATTTCTTCGTTTTAGATTATTTAGTTTCTTCTACATTTATATCTCTACCAAGCTTATGCAGATAAGCGATTACAGCCAAAATCTCTTTCTTGGCTTCTACTGGCTTACCATCAGCAATAAGTTCTTTTTGAATTTTTAATGCTTGCTTTTCAAGATCCTGACGTGCAATTTTTTCATATCCTTTAGGGTACGGAACACCTAATGTTCGCATCGCATTAATCTTGCCTTCAAGATTAGAATCGTCTATATCATCGTCAAAAAGCCAACCATAACTCGGCATTATTGAACCTGTCGATATATCGCCTGGAGCCATCATGTGATCGTAGTGCCAGCTAGCGCTCTTGTACATTACGCCATTTTTTACTCCTCCTCTTGACAAATCTGGACCTGTTCGTTTAGATCCCCAAAGGAATGGGTGGTCATAAACATGTTCGCCCGCCTTTGTATAATCACCATATCGAACAGTTTCTGATCTAAATGGTCTTACCAATTGACTATGACAGTTGTTACAGCCTTCCCTAATATAAATATCCCTACCCTCTAATTCGAGCGGGGTATAAGGTTTAACAGACTCAATGGTTTTGACGTTGGATTCAACCAAGAATGTTGGTAAAAACTCAACAGCACCACCAATCGTAACTGCTATAAAAGAGAGCAAGATGAATTGGGTTGGACGTTTTTCAATCCACCGGTGCCAGTAACCTGACGTTACCATTTTTGGATCTTCCTTAACCATTGGGAACGCCTCAGCTTCTTCGTTTCTTACGAGACTTCCTGCTTTCATGGTTTTGTATAGATTCACAACCATAATAATGGCACCCACTAGGTAGATTAATCCACCTAACGCACGCAACATATGCATTGGAATAATTTGTAGTGTGGTCGACAAAAATGAAGGGTATTTGAGGAATCCTTCAAGCGTGAATTGTTTCCACATAAGACCTTGTGTTGCTCCTGAAATGTACATCGGAACCGCATAGAATATGATACCTAGTGTACCCAACCAAAAGTGAGTTGAAACGAGTTTTTTCGAGTGTAATTTGGTCTTATACAGTTTTGGTATCAAGTAGTACAGAATACCGAAGGTCAAAAAGCCATTCCAGCCAAGAGCGCCTACGTGAACGTGTGCTACAATCCAATCAGTAAAGTGGGCAATTGCATTTACGTTTTTTAACGAAAGCATTGGCCCTTCGAATGTTGACATACCATATGCTGTCAATCCAACAACCATAAACTTCAACCTAGCGTCGTCACGAACCTTGTCCCAAGCGCCACGTAATGTTAGCAGCCCGTTCAACATACCACCCCAACTTGGTGCGATAAGCATTATGGAGAATGCGACACCTAACGTTTGAGCCCAATCAGGTAAAGAAGAGTATAAAAGGTGGTGAGGACCTGCCCAGATGTATAAAAATATTAAAGACCAAAAGTGTAAAATGGATAGCTTGTACGAATAAATTGGTCTATTCGCCATTTTAGGCATGAAGTAATACATCAGTCCTAAAAACGGTGTTGTCAAAAAGAAAGCAACCGCGTTATGACCGTACCACCACTGAACCAATGCGTCTTGCACTCCTGCATACCACGAGTAACTTTTCAAAAACGTTACAGGTAATTCAAAAGAGTTAACAACATGCAGTAAGGCAACCGTTAAAAAAGTTGCTAAATAAAACCAGATAGCAACATACATGTGCTTTTCGCGTCTCTTGAAAATGGTTCCAATCATGTTCCATCCAAATACGACCCAAATAATGGTGATGGCGATGTCAATTGGCCATTCCAATTCAGCGTATTCTTTTGATGTGGTAATACCCAGCGGAAGCGTGATAGCTGCTGCCACGATAATGAGTTGCCATCCCCAGAAGTGGATTTTACTCAAGGTGTCACTAAACATCCGCGTTTTTAGAAGTCGTTGCAATGAGTAGTACACACCCATAAATATGGCGTTTCCTACAAAGGCAAAAATCACCGCATTCGTATGCAGTGGACGAATTCTACCAAAAGTCGTGAACCTGTTACCTAAATTCATGGCCGGTTCGAAAAGCTGTGTGGCAATGATTACACCAACCAACATGCCTACAAGCCCCCAGACCATCGTTGCGATTGCAAAGTTCCTTACAATCGTGTTGTCATAGCTAAATTTTTCTTTTTGCATTATAACCAGTTTTATTTTTTTCGTTTAAAATTCTAAATGAAGGTGACTCTAAATCGTCAAATTGACCGCCTTGCTGTGCCTTAATAAAAAGCACTAGAAACAGCAATGCCATAACCAAACTAACGCAAATGAGTACCAATAATATTTTCATAATAATTGAAGTTTTTTTGCTTTGAAGGAAACCAGTGCGGTTACTAAACCTACCACAGTTATAGAGCTGAGCGGCATCAAAATTGCTGCCACTATGGGTGTTAAACTCCCAGCAACCGCAAAGGTTATTCCTATCAAATTGTAAAAAACAGAAAATGCTAAACTTGCTTTCAAAACGACTTTTGCATATCGCGACAAGGCTAATAATCGAGGCAATTTGTTGAAATGCTCCGACATTAATATCCCGTCCGAATTTGGGTAAAAACCAGTAACATTTTCCGTTACGGCAATACCCACATCGCTTTGATTTAAGGCAACCTGATCATTTAATCCGTCGCCTATCATAATTGTATTGTCACCGTTTTGGTGACACGTTTTAATGTATTCTTTTTTATCCTCAGGAGTTTGATTAAACAAGACGCGCTTGAATGAACTAAACACCTTGGTTAGGTTGTTTTTTTCAGCACTGTTATCACCTGATAAAATGGAAAGGTTGAAGTGTTTTCCGAGGGATTTTAGCAAATCTCCTAATCCTGTCCGATAACTATTCTGGATGCCGAAGTGGCCCAATATCTCCCCATCGATTTCAACGTATACAACTGCAGAGTTCTTATCATCCAAAGCGTTTAGAAATTGAGAGGAACCAATTCGAATTTTGTGTGATCCGATTGTAGCGATGATGCCTCTTCCTTCAATTTCTTCGTATGTGTCAATGGGCATACTTGAAGTATTTTCTAATTGATGGACAATAGCGACACTATACGGGTGATTGGAATTAGCACATACAGACTTTACCAACTTCAATTGATCGTTAGTAAACGCACCGTGCTGAACCACTTGATGAGAACGATTGCTTGTAAGTGTGCCTGTTTTATCAAAGATGATATGGTTTATGTAACTCAGCTTATCAACCGTATCTGCTTGTTTTAGAAACAATTTATTTCTGCCAAAAACTCTTGATATACTGCCATAGGTAAAGGGTGTAGAGAGTGCTAAAGCACAAGGACATGCAACGATTAACACCGAACTAAAAACAAAGAGGGCCTTTGTACTGTCTATGTACATCCAAGCGGCTAGTGCAACAATGGCAACCAACAAGACTAGTGGGGTAAAGTACTGACTAACGACCGTTGTCCAATGCGTTTCAATTGCTGCATCGGTTTTGGGTGTTTTCCATGCTGACCAAATTTTCGATGTATCTTGAATAGTTGTTATTTCAATCTCTATTTCGCCACCAGTTTGTTTGCCACCTATGTAAATCTCGTCGTCAATCTGAATTATTTCTGGAACAGACTCACCAGTAACAAAACTGTAATCGATAATCGCGTTGCCATTTTTTAATCGGCCATTGATAGGAATCACTTCACTGTTTTTGACTACAACGATGTCTTCTATTTGCAAGTCATCCACCCGCGTCCACGAATGATCTGATTTATTTTTGGTCCGAACTGATAATGGTAAAAATTCGTGTATTGATCGCTCGAAAGTAATCTTGCTGTATACCTTGTTCTGATACCACTTACCTACTAAAAGGAAGAAAATTAATCCAGCTAATGAGTCCAAATATCCAAAACCAATTCCTCCAATGATTTCATATATGCTCCAAGCCCAGATAGCAATAATGCCTAAAACTATAGGAATGTCGATATGACTTTTACGATTCGCAATAGATTCAAACGCCGTTTTGAAGTATCCTTTGGCTGGATAAGCCAACACTAATATCGACAATGCGACATTGAGGTATCGAAATAAGCTTACAAAAAATGGTTCACTTGCGATAGACAGTCCAAAATAATGCGGTAAGCTCAACATCATAGTGTTGCCAAAACAAAAACCAGCCACCGCTACTTTTCTTAAAAGATCTTGTTGCTTGCGTTTTGACTTCTCGCCTGCTTTCTTCGTTATGTTAAACTGAGGCGGATACCCAAGTTTGTCTAATAACATAGCGACATGTGAAATGGGTAGTTCCTTACTTACCGTAAGGGTCAAATCCCTATTTTCGAAATTGACATGACTCCTAAATATCTTGTCATTTATTTCTGGTAAATCTTCCAACAGTTCTACACACGAGGCACAATAAATGCTTGGCGCACTGATGGTTAACTTGTAAATTTTATCGTTTTGGAAATCAACCAGTTGGTTGAATACTTCTTCTAAATCGTACTGCTTATATTCAATAGATACGTCGCTATCTGACCATTGATAATCATCAATATTTTCATGAAGGTCGTATAGTGTTGAACATCCGAAACAACAGAAACTCAGTCCAGACTGAACCACCGTGGTTGCAGGAATGCAACGCTCGCCACAATAAACACATTTTGTGCTAACGGTATATGAGGTGGTAGGCTTCATTTTGCTATAGACAAAGGTTTGCGTAACCACATTTTTGCAGCCTGACTGGGGTCAGGCTGTTACATGATAAAAATCATTTTATGCTATTTATAACTTTTTCAATGTAGCGGAATTTTAATAACAATAGGAAATATGTTTATGGTCGTTGATTATTTGTTACCAACAAATCTAATGCGCGATCCATCGCCTTAATCAAAACTTACTTGGTCTAGTAACTCTGTGTTTTCAGTGATTACAATGTTGGTCTGTTCTCCAAAGTCATCAAGCAACAATTCATTCCACTCCGAAAGTTGAGACAAATTATTTTGAACAAAAAAACGGGACCTCCAATGGAAGCCCCGCGTTCTGATTTGTACTATTTATTTAACTAGCTTAAATCTTTGTTTTCCGTATGTCGTGGTCACTTCAGCAAAATATAGACCAGGAATAAGCGAAGAGGTATTAATATGGTTATCCTCAATCGTGATAGAAACTTCATTTCCAGATGCGTTATAGATACGCACTTCTTGGTACTTCCCAGATATTTGAATCACATCGTTAATTGGGTTTGGGAATATTCGAATTTTCGGTTTGCCCGTTTCAGATGTGAGTCTCGCCACAGTCACTTGAGTATATTCAAATTGACCGTCAAAATCAATTTGTTTTAGTCGATAGTAGTTGATATCAGTATACACCGAGTCATGAACATACTGGTACGTTTTTATATTTTGACTGTTGCCATGACCATCAACCCATCCGATATTTGTCCAGTCAACACCATTTACACTGTGTTGCACTTCAAAACCGCTGTTGTTCAGTTCGCTGGCAGTAGACCAGTCTATGACAACACTATTCTGCGACAATGTGGAACTGAAGTCGAGCATCGTCACGGGCAAAGTAATTGTCTCTCCTATACATGTTGAACCTCCACATTTGTCGTTGGTATGACCAGTCCAGATTATTGACGGTGAAATATTGCATATGTTTTTATGCAAGGTGTACGGGCCATAATAATACGTTATTGTCGACGTATCAGTTTTAAGGCACTCACTGCTTTCAAATAAGTAGCTATTGCAGTCTAACCGCATAAGTACGCTCTTGTCTCCACCAGAAGTGGTTTCAACGTCTATTTCGAAATTGTAAGTAAGTGTGCTATCACCGTTGTCAACAACAGTCTTTCTGAAGTCGTCTACATAACCACAGTTTTGACCAAATACGGAAGGGGATATAAGAAGGCATAGACCTGCCAAGGCAACATTTAAAATTTTCATCATCTCAATTTAAAGTAAGTATAGTATTTCCCAGCACTTTCGATTTGGGACAGCAAATACCACTTATTATGTGACAATGTCGTATGCGATATTGTCATATTCTGCACATTTAGTACAAAATACTACAAGGGAGCTAGTTAGATGTGACTACTTATTTGGTTGTTCTACCAATAAATCTTATGAGTGACCCTTCGCCCTTATGAAAATTGCCTTCATCCAGTAACGCCACATTTTCAGTGATTTCAATATTGTTCAATTTTCTAAAATCATCCAGCAACATTTCTTTTGTAAACAACATGTCTAACCGTTTAGGCCCGCCAGATAATGGATTTTTAGAATTGTAAAACAGTTGCTTTTGGTTGAAGCCTTCAAGGATTATTTTCCCATTTGGTTTTAACAGATAAACAAGTTTCTGATGGTAGGATTTTCTAATTTCAGGAAAGAAATGTGCATATACGAGCACTACTGCATCAAACGAGGCGGGCTTGTAATTGAGATCTTCTAATCCACCGACTTGATACGATATGTCAACACCACTTTTCTTTGCAAAATGCAGGGCATTGTTCCGAGCGACCTCACTATAGTCAAATGCATGTACGTCGAAGCCTTTTTTTGCTGCGTATACTGCATTTCTTCCTTCTCCTTCAGCGGGAAACAGGATTCTTGAATTTGATTCTAAATCTTCAAGGCTATCTTTTACAAACACACTTGGTTCAATACCGTAAGCGTAACCGGCTTCATTATATCTGTTATTCCAAAATGAAGTGGCTTCATCTTTTTGCCCAATCATTTTTTACTCGTTTTTACAGCTTTACTATAGTGATTGTAAATGGCATTAATAAAACTAAGGATAATGCCAATACCCAGAATGATATAGAATATGGTGAATAATTTTCCGCCATCCGTTTGAGGTGAAAAGTCACCATACCCAATTGTAGATAATGTAATTACTGAGAAGTAGACACAATCAATCCACCGCCATCCTTCAAGAACATGGTATATAATGGTTCCACCTGTTAACGTAACCAACGTTGTGACGAGCAAGTCCCTATATTCAGCATCTTTTAGAAAAGATAAAAGCGTTCGAAAGAATAACATAAACCTTTTGTTTTAGTAAACGAAAGTAACGTTATCGATGTGGATTTGGGATATGAGTTTACTGTTTAATCCGTTTTTCGAACACTTCCTGAACCAGTAATATTTTTTTTAACAGTGGGACTGCCATGGTATCGTATGCGACCAGAACCCGATATGTTTACATTTAAAATTTCTGAAACTGATGTATAACAATCACCAGATCCGGTAATATTTATATCGGCATTTTTGACTTCAATTGGATATGCATCATAGTTTCCAGATCCTGAGATTCGAACATCCAAATTTTGAAGCTGGTCAAACTTGTCATATCCGATAACATCGCCGCTACCACTTATGCGAACATCCAAATTTCGGGTGTCTCGAAACCTCTCTAATTCAATTTTCCCTGATCCGGATATAGACAAGTCAAGATTGTTTTGATTGTCAAATGCATTGACGTAAATGTGCCCAGAACCACTTAATGACACCTGACTTAAATCAGGCACTGTGATTTCTACATCCAGTTGATAGTTTCGATAACAACCGTTTTCGAGTTCAATTGACCATTCCCCATTTCTGACATCGGTTTGAAGGAGGTCAATAATGTTTGCATCGCCTGTCACGGTTACGTGTTGATTAGTGCCTTGAGTAATGACGACGTCTGCACTTTCCATTAGTTCTATTGAACTAAATTCTTCGAGATTTAGGTCGATTGATTCAATATCTCCATTACCTTTCACACAAAAGCCATCGTCTGCACTGGCAGTGAAGGAAAGTGATAAAATTGTTAAGCCAACTAAAAGTATTTTTTGAGTTTTCATTTTGTGTCGTTTGATGTAAAGACAAGCAAGAATGCGTTTACCCCTATCCATAATTATATTTCAAGCAACTAAACTTGATCAACAGGTGTCTATAAACAAATAGGTATCTATGAAAATCAATTTGATAATACTCCTTGGGGCGTTGGTTTTGGCAAGTTGTAACGCTGACGAAACACCAGTAAAAAGTGGCAATTTCATTGAGTTTAAAGCGACATGTGATTCCGATTGTTCTGTAAGCACATTTATCGATCGAAACAGTGAAATAATATGGCAAGAAACTGGTGAATTTACTGAGGTATTTGAGAGCAATCACACCGCCGACTTACAACCAGGCGATAAGGTCTTATTATTTGTGATGCCCCTTGATGGCAATGTGCATGTGATTAAAACCGAAATTTATATAGACGGTGAATTACAAGCGAATCAAAACAAAGTGTGTCATGCAGGTGGTGGCTGCAGTTTCGAACAAGAATAATTATTTCTTCAACTTCACTAAGTACTCTTCAACCTCTTTTGGAACCATAAATTTGATGCCTCTTCCAAGTCGCAGATAACTACGTATTTGAGTTGATGAAATATTTAACATAGGTCCTTTAAGCAAACGGACCTTCTGGTTTTTAGCAAAGTCTCCACCAGGATTGTTTTCTCTGTTGTACACAATTAAATCGTATTCCAACAAGATTTGCTCATGCTCCTTCCATTTGTCGAAATGCTGTAGGTTGTCTGACCCAAGAATTAGAGCGAATTCGTCTTTAGGATGTTTTTTAGTAAGGGCAACCAGTGTATCGAAAGTATACGAAGGTCGAGGCATACTAAACTCGATGTCACACGCCTTAAATTTTGGCTGATCCTTGATAGATAACTTCACCATTTTTAAACGATCTTTTTCATCGTATAAATCAATAGGTGATTTAAGCGGATTTTGAGGCGATACAACAAACCATATTTCATCTAATTTGATCTGATCTAAGATGAATTGGCTAAGTATTAAGTGCCCTTGATGAATTGGATTAAATGATCCAAAAAACAGTCCTATTCTCATAATATTATAACGCCAAAAAATATTTGACGATGCTTTCAGTTTCTTTAAGTGTGTGTGCTAAGATATTATTAATCAATACAATATCAAATTCTTTCTCGTATTTAAGTTCTTCGTTGGCTTTGCCAATGCGTTGGTCTAATTCATGTTCGACTTCAGTTTCTCGCTTTTTCAGTCGATCCATTAATTCTTCGATACTTGGTGGACGAAGAAAAACAGCCAGCGCTTTTTTACCATAGATTTTCTTGATATTCAGGCCTCCAACAACATCAACATCAAAAATTACCGACTTCCCATTAGACCAGATTCTTTCCACTTCTGATTTTAATGTGCCATAGTATAGGCCATCGTAAACCTGCTCGTATTCTAGAAAGGCGCCGTTTTTAATTTTTTGCTCGAATTCTTCAATGGTGAGATAGTAATAGTCTTTCCCATCAACTTCGTTTGGTCTCTTTTTCCTTGTGGTGGCCGATACAGAAAAGGCCAGATCGTTGTTCGTTTCCAATAAGTGGCGAACGACCGTTGTTTTACCAGAGCCAGAAGGGGCAGAAAAAATGACCAGCTTCTCCATTACAGAACGTTTAACGTTTGTTCTTTTATTTTTTCAAGCTCTTCCTTCATCACAATAACCAACTCTTGCATTGGAGCGAAACCAGCTTTAGAGCCCAAGGTATTTATCTCTCTTCCCATCTCTTGGCTTATAAAGCCAAGTTTTTTGCCATTTGTGCCCTTGCGAACCTCTTTGTCAAACAATTCGCAGTGTGCTTTTAGTCTGTTTTTTTCTTCGGCTATATCAAGTTTTTCCAAATAGTAAATGAGCTCTTGCTCAAACCTATTTTGGTCCACCTTATTGTCTTTTCTAAAATCTTCTAGACCAGCAGTCAATCTATCCTTTACTAACCCTTTTCGTGCAATTTCATGAGACTCGATTGGATCAAGTTGGTCAAGTATTATTTTGTTGTGGTTAAGCAACATGGTTCCAAGTGCATCACCTTCTTGTAATCTAAAGGCGTCAAATTTGGTAAAGGCTTCATCAACGGTAGCCAAAACGTCATTCCAATCCGAATCTTCAAGCGTGGCCTCATCTGCAGCCATGACGTCAGGCATCATTAAAATGCTTCTCAAAATATCCTTATCGTTTGTGCCTAAGTCGTCACTTAATGATTTAATTTGGTCGAAATAATGTCGTGCAAGTGCAGTATTTAATTTGGCTCCTTCGGCTACGTCATCCACACGGTCTACACTCAGTAGACATAAAACAGAACCTCGAATAAGTTTAGGCGTAAGATATTTCCTTAAAAGGGCTTCCTTCTCCCCAAGTATTTTAGGGCATCGTAAGTTTAATTCTAAGAATTTTCCGTTGAGAGATTTTACTTCAACTTTGATATGATATTTTTTGGTAATCCTTTCGGCATTACCGTAGCCTGTCATGGATCGAATCACGCCTTTTTTCTATTAGAATTTACCAAATAAACACCTGTGAATATCACGACAGCAAAGATAACTTTTTCCCAAGAAAGGGATTGATTTTCAGCGTTTATTGCGATAAAAGTTGCAATAACGGGTTGAAGGTAAATATAGGACGCCACTAAGTTGGGTGAAGCTTTTTGAACAGCCCAAGCGTTTAATAAATAGGCTACAAATGTTGTCATTATGGCCACAAACCCAATAGCAATCCAAATATCCAGCGGGAATTGTGCATATTCTGCCGTTTGAAGGTCTGACCAAGCAAAAGGCAGAACCAGTAGTGTTCCGAAAATAAACATATGCTTAATCACAAAAAGGGCAGTGTATTTCTTAAGCAACCGTTTTACGTAAACCAAATAAAACGCAAAGCTTGTCGCATTGAGTAATACCATAATATCTCCTGAAGCGCTTTGGGTACTAAATTCAAATGCGCTGCCTCCAATAAGAAAGAGTGCCCCAGTGGCCGCAATCAACATACCTATTGCTTGCCATAGTCTAATGCGGTCTCGAAGAACAAAAACAGAAAAAATGAGCACAAAAATGGGTGCGTTCAACATCAGTACAGAGGCATTCACTTCTGAGGTGAAGGCCAGGCCGTTAAAAAAAAGAAGCATATTTCCAGCAACCCCAAAACAAGCTGCGATAAGAAGCTCTAAGTAGTCTTTTTTATCCTTTACTTTTTCTCGTGTTCTAAATAATGCCACTATATTGAATAAAATGGCAGCCACAATAATTCTGATAAAAACAAATCCTGAAGCCCCTAAATAGGCAGGCATTACGTCTTTGGCTATGGTATAATTCGCGCCATAAATCAATGATACGGTGAGCAAAGCGAGATGCACGCGAACGTTGTTTTTCATGAGCAACAAAAGTAATTGAACTTTAGAGGGATGGAAGCAATTGCACAACTTCATATGGAGGAAGAATTATTCTAAATAAAAACACTAATAGCAATAATTCCCATATGTGGAAATGTATGTCTATATTTGAACCGAATTAAGCTGAGCATATCAGTGTAATTCAACTACTGTTACTTACTTCTTGATGAAATGGAACTTAAAAACGAACCAAAAATAGGGTTAGAACTATCTCTAAAAAAAACCTTAGTAATTACAACTATTCTTGCTGTTTTACTATCTCTTGGTGTATTTATGTACACAAATCTATCTTCTACTCCTGACACCTTTGCCGGTACACAAGGTACACCGACCTTCACATGCTACGGTCCTGCAGGTATTGGAGACAACACAACAAATCGTTTCTGTTACGATCTTGATTCGCTAAACTATGAAGACGATGACCTCATATCTTCTATCTCCAATATTGGTGGGAACGGAACGGCATGGTCACAATCAACTACTGCAAACCAACCAGCTTTCCAATCGGGTACATCAGCCATGAATGGCCATCCAATTCTCGAATTTGATGGTACGAACGATTATTTGCAAATGGCAGATCAAAACGACCTTAATAAATCGGCTTCAACCGAGCGAACGTATATTGTTGTTATTCGAACAAGCACTGATATTTCGAGCAGACAAGTTATCTATGAAGAAGGTGGTGCAACACGTGGGATAAACATATACATCTATAACAGCAAATTGTACGTTGCAGGCTGGAACAGAGCAAATGACGGTGCGGATGCACCATGGGACTTTAAAGGCATTGATTCTACTATTACACCAACTACAGAGTACATCATTACAATGGTGTATGATGGAAGTTCTGACAATACCACTTCAGGTCGAATTTTGGCCTATATGAATGGTAGTTTGATGGGAACAGCCAATGGGGTTGGTAAACTATATGGTCACGGGGACGATATAGGCCTTGGAGCTATGAACAGAAATTCATATTTCGAAAACGGCAACGGGAGCGGAAATGGATATTATTACGAAGGTGATTTGGCTGCTTTTATTCAATTCAACTACGCTCTACTGAAACAGAAAATTGGCCCATTTATCGAACCTAGTAAAAGTTCGATAACGTTCTGATTCCCCCTACTGAAACAGAAAATTGGCCCATTTATCGAACCTAGTAAAAGTTCGATAACAGTCTGCTTCCCTCTACTGAAACAGAAAATTGGCCCATTTATCGAACCTAGTAAAAGTTCGATAACGTTCTGATTCCCCCTGTATACCGTCAGCGGTGATGCGACAGAACCTAAACTTCTTCTCCCAAAAATTGTAATTTTGATGCAGTTATAAACGGCACTATTTTGAAAGGTAAAGCGGTAAGTAAATAGTTTAATATTGAATAAAAGAAAATACATCCTCCTACTTCAGCTACTAACTCTAGCTAGTTTCTGCAATGCTCAAAATCGAAATGATTCTTTACAAGTTGTTTGGGAGGATGAAACTCAAACTGACTCTGCACGATACGATGCTCTAGAAAAATATTGCGGTAAAAATGGCACTGTGCGACCGGACTCCACACTGATATATCTTGATTATTATCATCAACTCGCTATTGAAAAGAATGCTCAACGTCAGGTATTTAGAGCTCTTAACAGAAAAGCAAATATTTATAGGCTCAAACGTGAGTTCGACAAGGCGTTGGAACTGTTCAATGAAGCGTTAATTATAGCCAAAAACCTGGAAAACAAACGTCTACAAACTCTGATACAAGGAAATATTGGCAATATATATTTGGACCAAAATAAATATCTTGAGGCTACTCGACATTATTCTCCTGCTTTAAAGGTTTTTCAAGAGCTAAAAGACAGTGCAGGAGAAGCTCGTATGCTAACTGCACTGGGTGGTGTCAATTCAGAAATCGGTAACAATGTTTTAGCATTAGAATACTATCAAAAGTCGCTCACCTTCTATAAACAGAGGAAAGCCGCTAAATCAGATATTGCTCATATCGTGATGAATATTGGATTAGCACAATATGAAAACGATGCCTATCCGGATGCTAAATCTTCTTTTCAAAAAGCACTTAATTATCTTCAACTAGAGAAAAACATATTTTTAATTTCTGGTTGTTATCACTATTTGGCACTTATAAATCTGGAAATGAATCAATTGAAAGAAGCAGGCATTTATGCACAGAAGGCTCTACAACTCAATAACAAACTTCAAATTGAGAACAGCATTCTTGAAACTGAAATTGTTATCGCTCAGATTTCCTACAGAAGAAATACGAACGGTGCCACTAAAAAAGCAGAACTAATTTTGAGTAAACTTCCTCATAAGACATCCTACGAAATAAAAGCATCTGTTTATGAGCTGCTTTATAAGTGCTATAAGTCTCAAAATAAATTGAACCTTTCGCTCCAAATGCACGAGCTGTACACACTCTATCAAGATAGCATTCAGATTGAGAGTAATAGCTATGCTGTAGTCAGGGAAACTATCAAAAGTGATTATGAACGTAGAATATACGAGACTAAGTTAGGAAGTGAAAAAGAAAAAGCAAAGTTAGAATTAAAGCAACTCCAAAAAACATATGGCATTGTTTCAATTTTTGCAATTATTATTTCACTGCTTATCTTCTATCTCCTCTCTGCGAGTAATAAAAATAAAAAAAGAAGGGGCCAGTTACTTGACGAAATAAAAAATCTAAAGGAAAATTATGCCACAGAATTAGTAGTTGACTCAAACAAGTTTGAGTTGAAACGAGAAAAAATTGATTCAAAACTGGAAAGAAATTTAAATGAAACAGATTGGAAAATTCTAAATATACTGCTGGACAATCCTGCTATTACCAATAAAGAAATAGCTGAGAAGGCACACATGAGTATCGACGGAATAGGGTCATCCTTGCGAAGGATGTATGAATACTTTGAAATAAAGGAATCAAAATATAAAAAGATAACATTGCTTCTAGAAGCAATTAAGATTTCTAATGCTGTAGAATAGATGGTTAGAATTACCATGTAATGTAACAAGTACACTATTCACCCCTAAGCGTGAAGGGATAAGCAAGTGATTACTGTAGATTTGAACTATGTTAAAAATTAAAATAATAGTTTTAGGTTCTGTGCTAATGTCTTTGATGTTCATTGGTTGTAAAGAAGAAGAAGAAAAAGCAAATCCAATAGTTGCCACGTCGTGGAGTGATGATATGGAAATGATGATTAACTCATCGGATTCAGCAAACGTCTACATGGCGACTAATGCCGAGTGGTATTTATCGGAATTTTGGCAAGAATGGACAGTAGAAAAGTTAGATGGTGAATTTGTCATGTCATCTTGGGCTGATGCTCCATCGTTTGATTTACATATTTCATATGGTCTCAAAATTACAGATACTCTTAATGTATGTGTTGACATATATCCTAATGCAGATTATCCTGATCGAAGCGGAGAAGTCTGTGCAAAATGTAAAACAATATCTTTTAACGGCACTGAGTGGGTGACTAACCAATAGGTGATTTTTAATTCTTAAGACAATTCAAACACTAATGTAACCCTTCCGAAAAAACGTTTATGAATATTTTTAAATCTTTTCTCTCTACAGTAGTAGTTGTTTCCTCATTCGTTACTAACGCTCAAAATTGGGTTTCCTATCAAAGTCCTCAGCAGGTCAATGACCTTGTAGACAATGGTACTGAATTGATTATGGCAACAGATTACGGTCTTGTTGTTATGAATAAAAGCACCCTAAGTAAAACCACTTACAACACCAATAATTCTGATCTCGACGACAATCATATTACCTCTATAACCAAAGCACCCAATGGTGATATTTATTTCAGCACGGGTCAAACTATCGGTACATTTGATGGTACAGGTGTAAATGATGTGGAAATCGCTTCGGCTGTAATAACCAACATAAATACATTTGAAATTTTTGACGTCGAAGTAGCTGCTAATGGTGATTTATGGGTAGGAAATTCAGATGGGGTTTTACGCAAGCAAGGTCAGAATTGGACAAAGTATGATAAGACAGAGCTTGGAGAATTTTTCGAAGTTTGGGATATTGAACTGGATAGTGAAGAAGACGTATTTATAGGAGCACAAAATGGTGCACACAAATTTGAATCCGGTACGTGGTCTAATATTTCAGAAAACACATCACTTCAAGGTTATCTGCACGCGGAGCTGTTTTTTAGCAAGTCTGGGGATTTATACTTTGCCGGAGATTTAGATAGCATTGGCAGGTATGATGGTACTAATTGGGAATTGTATAGTAATGGAGGTTTAAACGGTTCTGCTATTAAAGGATTTGCAGAAGATGATAATGTTTATTTCCTTTCGCAACAGGATGGCATTTATAAATTAGATAATGGCACTTTTACAACTTATACAGATGCACAGACTGCTGCATTCCAAGACAACTCTTCCTATTTCTATGTAGATGACTCAAATAAGCGTTGGTTGAACTACAACATCTATTTGTCAGTAAATGATGAGGGGACTATCAGATCTACACGTATTTCTTCCAACGGTATAGAATATAATAATGTCTCAGAAATTCACAAGAGTCAAAATGGCGACATCCTTTTTGGGATGACATCTTCGACTCAAAGCATAGCTGTATTAGATCCCGACGGAAATTGGTCTTCAATTGATCTCCCTGCAGGTATGGCTAATTATCCAATTGGTGGAAATATTTTATCTGTAGGAAATGATGACATTTGGTTATCTTCTTATCAAGGTGTTCATCATTACGATGGCACTGATTGGACTTTTACTGAATTGGCAAGATGTAGTTATCTTGCTAATGACTCAAAAGGTATAATCTATGCGGCAGCAACCGATCGTATCTACGTATTGAAAGATGGAGATACTTCCCAATATACCACCAGCAATTCACCAATAGCTGGTTTAGATAGAATCTCTGGTCTTGGTGTAGATGCAAATGATAACTTGTGGATTGCATCATTCAATTGGAGTGGAGAGGCTGCCATTCAAAAAGTAGATGCCACAGGGAATTGGACCACTTATGACCATACAAAACATACTGAAATTGATCAACCAGAAGGAGGTTTTCATTTTGACAAAAATGGTAATGTCTGGGTATCTGCCAAGATTGGTGCAATTAAATTTGATGGTGAAAATTTTACAAATCCGATTAAGGAGAATAGAAGTAATTTAGAAAATTACGAAGCATCTTCTATCGAAAGTGACTCAGAAGGAAGAATGTATTTTTCACATCAATACGGGGTTACTACATTGCTTGACAGTGTTTGGGGAAAACTACTCATCGATGATGTCTCAAATAAAAGAACATCTGCGAATACAACCATTAAATTTGATAATGCTGGAACATTATGGTGGGCAAGTACCTTCTCCGGAGTGTTTTCTTATACACCTGAGACTATCGCTTCCATCTTCTCTAGCATTGAGTGTGCCAATGATGTATCAATCTACCCCAATCCCTCAAAAGGAACAATAAATTTTAGATACAAGCACCTCGGCCTATCTTCAGTAAAGATTTACAATGGCATGGGTGAATTGGTTTATACAAATGACCACTTAGATACCAATAGCCCATTACAATTGAATCAATCTCCAGGTATGTATGTGGTGATTCTCGAAAACAACAAATCTACTTCTGTACAAAAGCTTATAATAAAATAACAAAGGCTTACAATCTGATAAAGATAAAAACGGTTTGAGAGCAATCTCAAGCCGTTTTTTATTATTTAAAGTGTACGTCTTCAGCGAAAGTTGAACTTTCGCTGAAGACGTACAAGTCAATTAGTAATAGCCTAGATTTAATAATATCTTTACCTCGTGAAATTCATTATATTCTCTTTACTTCTTATCCCAAACGTACTTTCTGCACAGGACAGTACTTACTATCTACCTGCTCATAACAAGCAGGATGACTCATTGAAGTTTGAACTGAATCAAATAATTAAGAATCATACAGAATTTACCTATACCGCATCATCATCAACAGATGTATGGGATATTCTTAAACACACAGATAAGGACACTGCCAATGCAAATAATGTTATCTTAATATATTCACAGAGGAGTGTTGATGCTGCACAAGAGTATAATAGTGGGTCTGGCTGGAGTCGGGAACACGTTTGGGCAAAATCTAGAGGAGATTTTGGCACAAGCAACGGTGCAGGGACAGATGTTCATCATTTAAGACCTTGTGACATTAGTGTCAACTCCACAAGGAATAATAGAAATTTCGATACGTGCATTACTTGCGTAGATGTAATAGATAATGGCTTTAATACAGGGTCTAAGCGTGATGCTGATTTATGGACATTTGAACCACCTGACGCAGTCAAAGGAGATGTAGCACGAATGATATTCTATATGGCTGTCAGATACGAAGGAGAAGGCTCTGAGCCTGATTTAGAGTTGACTAATACATTACTTAACAATACCGACCAAAGTCCCTTACAAGCTCGCTTAAACACACTCCTTCATTGGAATAGGATTGATACAGTTAGCAACTGGGAACGTAATAGAAATAACATCATCGATAGCTTTTACCAGCACAACCGCAATCCTTTTATTGATTATCCTGAACTAGCTGAATATTTATGGGGTGATAGTATTGGCGCAATATGGATGCCCGAGCAATCGGATACAAGTATAGGAGCTAGTATGTCTGAGTTTTCTAGTATCGAAGTTAGACTTTATCCTAATCCAGCTCAACATCAAATTACTATAAGTCATTCTAATTTAAGTATAGACTCCTATGCGATACTGAATTATTTGGGACAAAATATGATAGAGAATGCACTTGAATCTAATGTTGTGGATGTATCTGCTTTGCCAAAAGGAAGCTATGTTCTGGTGCTAAGAGACCGTAATAGTAATATAATCTACTTCAAGAAGTTTTTAAAGTAATTTATTCATTAACATCAATTATTGGTTCATATTAGTTCTTCCCTATGTTTTGTTTAGGGTACTAAAAAAGGGGTTATGCGTCAGCACTAGTTGAGGCTATCTCAATTATTGTTACCTTTTTCATACCCAAAGTTACAAATACGCTTGGAGATTAAAAGTATTCATTTGGAGACTTTAATCTTTATTTGCATTCAACTCTAACTCTGGTTGTGCCAACTCGTCTCGTGCCGAAATCATCATACCAGACTTGGCTTTGTGTTGCGAGTATATCGCCATCTTCAGAGCAGTCATCACCGTAATAAGACCTCGTGACCTCTTCGTAACTATTACTGTAAAGGTTAGATTCTCCAACAATTTCGCAGTTGCATTTGTTTTTTCCGCACGATGTCAAGCCAAGTAAGGCAATCGCAATTATTGGTATTTGTTTCATACCCAAAGTTATAAAATAGGAGGATTAAACCCTCCATTGGGAGAAATCAATACACAATAATATGTTTCAATTCTGGCGGTGGTGGTTCTTTTGAATTAGACACCACACCCGCATTTATCAATGTTGCGGTGGAGATTAGTGCTGCCACACCTGCTACAATTGCACCCTCTTTAAATCTGTCCAACTGAGCACCTACAATTATAGCAACACTGGATACTAAGGTCATTACACCAGAAACAATTAGGTTGTTGCCAACAGTTACAGAACTGTTAGCTTTAATGTCATAATCACTTGGATTTGTGACGTAACAGCTGTCTAGAATATCTTTTGAAATAGCTTGATATTTTGCCGTTTGAGTTGCAGAATCAACAACAATTGCTGACAAAGCGAAATCGTTCACTACAGCAATTTTACATGGTCTTTTATCGCCGTTTTTATAGTAGAGTGTATCTGTTAATTGAGCTGATACAGTAAAGGCTGCAAAACATAGAATAGTGGTAATTATTTTTTTCATACCCTGTAAAACGTCAGCCTAATGTTTACCACTTAAGAGATAAAGTTAAGTAACCGTTTATCACCTTGAAAGACGTCTTTCAAGGCTTTATCAAATCTTAAAAAGTAAACAAAATGGGAAAAGTAGGAAGGCCAAGAAAAAGAACAGCCGAATCAGTTGTAAAAGACATCAGAAGACAAACCAGAAGAAAGTTCAATTCTGAAGAAAAAATCAGAATCGTCCTTGAAGGATTAAAGGGAGAAGAATCTATCTCAGAGATTTGCCGCAAAGAAGGCATAGCGCCAACACTTTATTATCGTTGGAGCAAGGACTTTATTGAAGCAGGTAAGAAGCGCTTAAATGGTGATACAGAACGTGAAGCCAATACCGGGGATGTTAAAAACCTCAAGGATGAATCGCAAAACCTTAAACTGGTTGTAGCAGAGCAAGCTCTTGAGATCAGAGTGCTCAAAAAAAGCTTGCGTGGTCTAGAATAAAGTTCAAAAAGTATATGCGCTTTACTCAAAACGAAAAATACGAAATCATCCAATTGGTTGAAGACTCTGAACTTGGTGTAAATAGAACACTCGGTGAGCTTGATATTCCAAAACGGACGTTTTACAATTGGTATGGAAAGTACAGCAAGCATGGCTATGATGGTCTTGCGCCTAAAAAACGTACCACCAACAGCCAGTGGAATAGAATACCTGACAAGGTTCGAAATGAAGTGGTTGAGCTTGCATTAGAGGTTCCAGAACTATCTCCAAGAGAACTTGCTCACCGCATGATTGATCAAAATGGTTACTTCATATCTGAGAGTAGTGTGTATCGGATTCTCAAATCAAGAGGTCTCATCACTTCTCCAGCTTATATTGTTATGAGAGCTGCAGATGAGTTCAAAGATAAAACTACTCGTGTTAACCAGATGTGGCAAACTGATTTTACATACTTTAAAATAGTTGGATGGGGTTGGTATTACCTATCCACTATTCTAGATGATTACAGCCGTTACATTGTACACTGGGAGTTATGTTCTAATATGAAGACAGATGATGTGACCAGAACACTTGATAGTGCTTTAGAAAAAGCTGGCTTAGATAAAAACAACTCGCCCAAACTACTAAGTGATAATGGATCTTGCTACATCAGCTCAGAACTTGCTGAATATATTGAAAATAATGGAATGAGTCATGTTCGTGGAAGACCTATGCATCCACAAACTCAAGGTAAGATAGAACGTTGGCACAGATCAATGAAAAACGTGGTAAAACTTGAAAACTACTATTTACCAGGTGATCTAATTAATAGACTTGAAGAATTTGTAGAGTATTAAAACAACGAACGATATCACGAATCTTTACAAAATCTAACGCCATCAGACGTGTATTTTGGACGCGGCCATGAGATACTCGAACAACGACATTTAATTAAACTAAGAACAATGCAAAAAAGAAGAAAGC
>Ga0206129_10001430_pt1 | contig 32189 bp, 56 predicted proteins | sample Helgoland_Spring_8_FD_148616 | JGI IMG/M metagenome (GOLD analysis project Ga0206129, IMG submission 148616) | Pelagic subsurface seawater microbial communities from Kabeltonne, Helgoland, North Sea - Helgoland_Spring_Bloom_20160502_2 | ecosystem: Environmental > Aquatic > Marine > Epipelagic ...
TTTCTATATATATCAGAAAAAGATACGCTAAAGATGATGTTTCCAAGTGCTTTACTTGTGGTAAATTAGATCATTGGAAGAACCTTCAATGCGGTCATTTTCAAAGTCGAAGAAAATACTCAACAAGATGGGACAAACTTAATTGTCAAGTTCAATGCGCTAAGTGTAATATATTTAGTCAAGGAGAACAATACATCTTTGGGAAAAAACTTGATGAAACTTACGGAGAGGGTACTGCAAATGAGTTAGCTTTAAAAGGTAATTTCTTAGTCAAGTTGTCCACAAATGAACTTGAGGATCTTATTACTACTTATAAGGATTTGGTAAATGAATTATAATTGCTATCTTTGTTTCGTAAATAAACTGTGGTGGTATATTTCTTTGAGTAGTTAGAGCTGCTACTCAATATCTGTTCTGAAGGGGAAAATTAATTTTTTCTCCTTTTTTTTTGTGTTTTTTTGTCTAAACACTTTTTTATTAAATAAAAACTTTATATCTTCACTCTATTATTAATCAAACAAACAAAAACAAAATGGAAAATTCAAAAAAACTACTAGAAATTATTAACCCAACCAATGAGGATTTAATTAAGTATAAGGATAAAAATGTAATATTTTCATCTTCTCTTAAGTATCAATATTTCTTACCGAAAAGGATATATTCACTCGGTAATGGTAGAACCAAGATGGTAACTATCTTTAACAAATAAATTTAATGGGGGTTAACCACCCCCTTTACTTAATAGAACAGAAATGAAAGTACGGCAAAAAATAAGAATCCCAATGATAGGGATGAAGAAAGGATTTAAATACATCTCTTTTAAGGAGGGTGTTTATAAAGGCGGTTGTTATGTAATTACAAGCGGAGGAACAGGAATCTTATACAAGATAATTGGTCAAAGAAAGATTTATAATGGGTTTTATAAAGAATGGTATTAATCAAATAAAAATGGAAAATTCACTAGATTTTATTTTCGGAGATGTAAAAAAAGATCTTGAAGACATTTATACTAATGTACAAGATCAAGTTGAAGAGACTTTACTTGCTAATTATCCTAACCTAACGAGGAGAGATATAGAAGAAATGCCCGAAGAAGAAAAGAGAGCATTAATGGGTTGGGATTAGAGTTGTTTTAATTCTGAAGTTTTTTGTTTACATTTGTAAAAAAAACGATGGAACAGTCTATCTTATCAATTGAAGAAATCAAGTTTCAGCATAAGTTGGAACTGCAAGAATTTCAACTAGTAATACACAAGTTGGAAAATAGGATTGCAATGCTACAAGCGTTATTGCAGTCTAGGGAAAATCCCGAAACGGTTAAATTTTAAAAATCAAAAATTGGAAATATCACTTAACCACAAATTAGCACAAATCCAAACTAAGTTTAAATCGAAGAAGAGTAGATTTAACTCGTTTGGTAAGTATTACTTTCGCTCAGCGGAGGATATACTTGAAGCAGTAAAACCATTTCTACTAGAATACGATGTAAGTGTTAAGATAAAAGAAAAGTATCTTAATAACTACATTATTAAAGCTACCGCTATTATATCTGATGGAGTTCAAAGGATAAAAGCAACTGCAATAGTAGGAGTAGACACGGATCAAAAAGGTATGCAAATGCCTCAAAGGTTCGGTAGTGCATCATCTTACGGAAAGAAATATGCTCTTGGCAATCTCTTCTTAATTGATGATACACAAGATGCTGATGCAACAAATGATCACGAAGGTAAGAAGGTACAACTTCTAAAAAATACACCTAGATACGATAAGGTTGTAAAAGCAATTAAAAATGGATATTCTCTTAATGATGTCAAGGAGAAATTCATCTTAACAGATGACATCGAACAAACTTTAAAAGAGCAATTAGTATGAGCAGTTTAGGAAGTATAAACTTAAGAGTAGATAAACTACCCCAAGAAAATTTCTATAAAGGAAAGGATGGAGCGGTTTATTGTTTAATCAATATTTCAATAAATGATGAGTCAAAATTTGGCAATAACGTTGCTGCAATAATCCCGCAATCAGAAGAAGAGAGATCCGCAAAGAAAGCCAAGGAGTATATTGGTAACGGAAAGATCTATTGGACAGATGGCAGTATTAAAACGGCAGTTAAAGAGGAGTCTATGCCCTCAGAAGCAAACGATTTGCCATTTTAAACAATTGATTATCTTACAGGGGGATTAAGTTCCCCCTTTTTTTTTAACCACAGTTATATGAAGAAACTTTCAATAGAACAGAGAAAGGCATTGCTCAAGAAATGCCAAATAAACCCGCTAGATATTGTCAAGTATCCGCCAATTGCAATCTCTTTAGGTAATACGGTATTAAAGACTAAGAGAGGTAATGAGGTTGTTAAAATTCCAATAGGAACTTATGGCAATTTTAGTTTCGTACAAGCACCTCCAAAATCTAAAAAGACCTTTTTTATTAGCCTTTTATCAGCAGCCTACTTAGGAGATAATCATTTTAGCGGAGAGATAAGAGGCAATAGGCAAGATCGAAGTTTAATCCACTTTGATACAGAACAAAGTGACTTCCATTCCTCTAGGGTTTTCCGAAGAGCGGTAGATATGTCATCAGTTACCGAAAAATATTATACATTTGCTTTAAGGGAGTTAAGTTATTTTGAGAAGATACAAGTTATTGAGCAATCGTTAGATCAGATTAAAGATGTTGGTTTAGTGATTATTGATGGAATAGCTGATCTTGTTTCTGATGTTAATGATTTGGAGCAAAGCAATCAATGCGTGCAGTACTTAATGAAATGGACTGCTAAGTATAAGTGTCACATTGTAACGGTTATTCATTCTAACTTCGGATCTTCTAAACCTACAGGGCATCTCGGTTCTTTCTTAGAAAAGAAATGCGAAACTCAAATTGAACTAGAATTAAACACAGTTCACAAAGAGCGGGTTAATGTATCTTGTAAGAGGAGCAGAGGGTTTCCTTTTGAAAAGTTTTCATTCAAGATAAACAAGATAGGACTTCCCGAAGTAATTGGAGAAGAATATGACCTACTTAAAAATTTTAAATCAGATAGCGGATGATCACAAGACTTGGGTTAACATCGTTAAATCTTTTGGTTGCAATAAGGAAACCGCTGAAGATATAGTACAGGAAATGTATATCAAGATCCAAAGAAAACTAAGTGAAGGATTAGACATCAAATATGGTGATAATGATTTTAATTACTCCTATGTTTTTAGAGTTCTTCGAAATTTATTTTTGGATCTAAAACGCAAAGAGAATAAGGTTTATATTGTCAATATAGAAACCGTTAAAGAGGAAGTAAATATCGATGATGATACTGATTACTATAAAGCCTTAGAAAAGGTTAACGTAGAGATAGACCAACTATTTTGGTACGATAAGAAGGTTTACGAAATCATTGATGATGGGAGTAGTATTGCCGACTTAGCAAGAAAGACTAAGATACCTTATTACTCTCTTTACAATACCTTTAAAAGAGTTAAAGAAAAACTAAAAAAAATACTATGAAACTAGGAGATTTAATTTTTTACATCACTAAGTACACAGGCATTAAAGCGGTTGTTGATTTCTTAAGTAGAAAGACAGGAGTAGATTGCGGTTGTGATGAAAGGAGAAAGAAACTAAACAATATAAGCGGTATAAGGAGATGGTAAAAAAAGATCTAAAAGAATGGAAGAAGTTTAGAGAAGGCAACGGGAACACTATTACTCACGAAGAGTATCTACTTGTTTGCGACCTTCACGCTAAATGCTTTAAACACAAGCTAGAACTTCCTTGTAAGTGTTCTCCTAAAAGGATTAATATTATGATTGAGGATCTTAACAGGCTATATGTTAAGTCAACTTAACGGGTTAAAACAACTAGAGATAAATAAGATCTTGTGTCTTAATCTAAAAGGGTGGAGTTTAAAACCTTCACCGAATCACAATGATATCTACGATGCTTTTGGTAGTACTCCTAAAGGATATAGATGTTGGATGGAGATGAAATTCAGAAAAGACTATTGGACAACTAAGCTATTAGAGAAAAAGAAATACGATGCTTTAATGACTTTAGTCGGAAAAAAGTTCTATTACGTTAGTGATCTTAAAGGTCAGTATTTGTATAGACTAGACAACCTAAAAATGCCTCCTATCGTTCAAAGGTATTGTCCATCTACTACTATGTGGAATAAAAAGAAAATCCTTAAGGATGTATATTTGCTACAAGAATCACACGCAATCAAAATAATTTTGCATAAATAGCTTTTTATAAAGTTTTTTGTTTATATTTACAACATCAAATAAACTTAAATAAAGCAGATATGGAAAAGTTAAGCATAGGATCTAGAGTTAAAATCTCTAATAGTTACGGAGGGAAAAAAGGAACAGTTGAAGAAATTGTAGGTTCTTTCGTTATCGTAAGAATAGGAAGATATACAGAGTCTTTCCACGAATCAGATTTAACAGAAATTTAAAAAAAAGCAGATATGAAAAGTTACACCATTACAGAAGAAGTATTAAATACTATTATTCGTTACTCATTTAATTCGGGAGTTTCCGCTGAATTTTCATCTAATAACAATTTAAGTATTCAAAATGTAGATGAGGTTAAGGAGTTTTGTACAGGCTTAGTTGCAAAGCACGATAAGGAGGTCAGAGAGTTTTCAGAGAGTTTAGATAAATATAGTTTATTTATATGAGCGGATCTAAATTACTTAGAGAGAGAAAAAAGATCGATAGCGGGTTATATGTTATCGAGTGTCCTAAATGCGGGAATCACGCATCTTCTTCGGAGGATCTAGAGTCATTGCCCGATTTTGTAGTTTGTCAAGAATGTTATCCCACTAAACTTTTAAATGATGTCATACGAATGGATTATCGAAAAAGATATTCAAGAATGGGAATTAAAAGCAGCCTATAAAAAATATATAAAAGCTAGGAAGTCATCAGAATTTAATTGGTTTGACTATTGGCTTGATTATTTACAACTTAAAAACAGATATAATGAAAAACAAAAAATTTGAACCAACAATAGTAGACGGAAAAGTAAATCCCGAAAAGGAATCTACTCTTAAAAAAGAATACCAAGATGTAGTTGACTTCTATGTTAATACAACTCCTTATCAGCATATGTTCTTTTTAGATTTGATTAAAGAAAGGTTAACTTTTTTTAGTGCGAAAAAAAGTGAGTGCTTTGATATTGATGAAGAATATCAAATGAATTTTAATGGACCTTTTTTACAAATCCCTATAAAGTGATTTTATTAGTAGATGCAGATAGTTTAATTTTTGCAAGTTGTTATTCTCCGAAGGGAGAGGAAGGAATGTTTTTTGAGAAGATTGAAGATGTTACTTATAAGTTTGATGAGGTTTTTCAAAGTATTATTAATGACTTAACCGATCAATATAATGTAACTCAAGTCCTAGTCTTTAATGATGGAAGGGCAAACTTTAGGAAACTTATAACTAAAAAATATAAGGCAAATAGAGTTACTCAAAAAAAGCCTCCTCTCTTACAGGAAATTCACAATTACGTTAGAGACACTTACGATTCGCATTGTGCAGTAGGAATGGAGACAGATGATTTAGTTGCTATCTATTGGAATAAGCTGATTGAAGTTTGGGGAAGAGATCAAGTAATGATAGTCAGTATAGATAAAGACTATCTTCAATTCCCCGCATTAGTTTATAGATATCACACGAAGGAGTTATGTGACTTAACGAAAGAAGAGGCAATGTATAATTTTTACGAACAGATGATTGTCGGAGATCAATCAGATAATGTCAACTACTTTTTTGGCAAGGGAAAAAAATTTGCTGAAAAATATTTTAAAAATTGCGTTACTGATTATCAGTATAGAAAAAAATTATTTTTACTTTTTAAAGAGAGGTATAGAGGGAAGGCAAAAGAAAAGTATAGTGAATGTTATAACTTATTAAAACTAAGAATCGAATGAATTTAAATGCAGAGTTGAATGCTAAGTTAAGAATTAGGGAAGAAAGAAGAAAAGAGATTCAAGATCCTAGTATAGATCAATTAAGAATAGTTGGATTAACTAGAGGGTTAAGAAGATTAGATAAGGAAATTGAAAACTTAAAACAGAGAATTTATGATAGTGAAATGTAAAAGGATTTTAAAAGCATTGGTGATTCTATCACTAAGCGTATTGATATTAATTATTGGAAATTTTATAGACCTACACAAACCGAATGAGAGATAATATATTAGAAAGAGTTTTAACTAGGTTTAAAGAACGATCAGAGACAGGAATTAAAAAATACGGGGTGACATTAGACAGGAATGATTTGAGTAGCTTAGAATGGCTTATTCATCTTCAAGAAGAACTAATGGATGCAACGTTATATATTGAAAAATTAAAAAAAGAGTTATGACAGATAGAGAAAAGAATGCAAGTGACCAAGCGCAGAAATTAATCAGCAGATATATTAGCGAATGTGGTGTTGATGAGGATTCTGCAAAAAAAGGAGTTTTGATTTTAATAGATGAGATATTTAAATGGGGTTTACCTTATAGATATCAGATAGAATTTTGGACAGAAGTTAAGAGGTATTTAAAGTGATAGAAAAACATTATATTATTTATACTGAAATATTAATATCTAAGTTTATGAATGAGGCATCTATCAATAGAGAGTCAGCAAAGAAATGCGTTGTTATCTTTTCGGAGAAGATGATTGATTACGTTTGCGGATATAAACATCAGAATAGGTTTTGGAATCAAGTATTAAATGAAGCTAAAAAAATATAAAATGACAGCACAGGAAGTAAGCGATAAGATAATAAAAAAAACAGGAGTTGATGTATTTGAAAATACAAGGAGAAAAGAGGTTATTCATTATAGGTCATTATTGATTTACATCCTTAGAGAGAGGATGAATTTGAGATGGACTAATATTTGTTTATTTTTTAAGGCAAATAGTAGAACAATAACTCACGCAACTATTATTCATTCTCATCATTACTATAAGGTTTATAAAGAGGAAAATGGAAAGCTAGAAGAGTTAGAAAAACAATTTAGCTTTGAACCAATAGATCTTGATACTCTTGATAAAATACATATGTTAGAAACGAAGGTTAAAAATTTAAAAAAGAAAATTGAGAAATATGAAAAAGTTACTTAATTCAATTATAGATGGGTTTAAAGAATATTTTACAGAGGAAGATCCTAATGCTATTTATATTAAAATTCCTAAAACGTTTAAAAGTAAGAAAGATCAGAATTTAATGATAAGACAAACTAAGACTTTTATTATAGAACAAACAGAGATAAAATGAAAAAGCAAGTTAGTATAGGTGAGGTCTTAAGTAATCCTAAGAACCCTAGAGTAATAAAAGATGGTAAATTCATTAAGCTAGTTAATAGTATTAAGGAGTTTCCCGAAATGCTAGAAAAGAGATCTATTGTTGTAGATGATTCGATGATGGTTTTAGGAGGCAATATGAGATTAAAGGCTTGTAAAGAAGCGGGATTAAAAAAAGTTTGGGTTGATGTCGCTGAAGGTTGGACTGATAAACAAAAAAAAGAGTTTATAATCAAAGATAATGTAGGATTCGGAGAATGGGATTGGGATCTTTTAGCTAATGAATGGGAGACTAACGAACTAAGTGATTGGGGAGTTGATAGCTTTGAGTTTAGTGATAAGGATTATAATGATCAAGAGGTAGACCTAGATGACTTTAAGGATGAGCAAGTTTTAAAATTAAACTTCAATCAAGAGGAGTATCTTTTTGTAAAAGAATCGTTAAGTAAGTTAGATGCTAATCTAGAGTTAGCACTTTTAAAGTTATTGAATTATGGAAAAGTTTAGTTTTGATAGTATTAAGAATTTTGATAATCACATTAATAATTCTATTAAGGGTTACGATTTACTAGATTATTTAATTCTAAATATGTGTTCTTTTTTTATTAAAGAGAATACAACAGTAATTGATCTTGGTTGCACTTCGGGAAGGTTATTAGATAAGATAAATAAAGCCTATAATATAGATTGTATTGGCTATGATATAGTTGATTCTAATTTTATAGAAACGAATTGCAATCTAATTAAAGAGGATATAACCAAAGATGAATTCGAGATAATTAAAACAAACTTAATCATCTCGGTGTTTACTCTTCAGTTTATTGATATTAATAAAAGACTAGATCTTTTAACTAAGGCTTATAAATCTTTAAATACTAACGGTGCTTTTATCTTTTGCGAGAAAGAGATCTGTGAAGATGGGGTAATTCAAGAAGTGTTTACTTTTGCTAATTATACTAATAAGCAAGAAACCTTTAGCGCAAAGGAAATTTTAGATAAGGAGTTTTCCTTAAGAAATATAATGAACTCATTAAATTCTTCTGAGAATATTCTTCTACTTAAAGAAGCGGGATTTAATAAAATAGAACCCTTCTTTCAATCCCTAAATTTTAAAGGATATATATGCAGAAAGTAACTGAAAATATTTTTCCTTTAGAATGGAATTTAACAGATGACCTTAAGGTAAAGAAGCATAATAAAAAAGTCTTTGGAACTTTCGTTTGCGGGGGAGGTTCTACAATGGGTTATAAGTTAGCGGGATTCGATCACTTAGGTGGTGTTGAATTTACTGAGCATTTTAGTAAGATCTATAAAAAGAATCTAAACCCGAAACATTTTTATTTAGAGGACATTAGAGATTTTAATAAAAGAACTGACTTACCAAAAGAACTATACAATTTAGATATATTAGATGGATCTCCTCCTTGCGCAGCATTTTCTACATCGGGATCTAGAGAAGACATTTGGGGAAAGAAATCTTTATACGAAGGGATTAAACAAGTAAAGGATGATTTGGTTTACATCTATTCGGATACAATAAAAAAACTAAACCCAAAAGTTTTTCTACTTGAAAATGTAAGCGGTATAATAAAAGGTAATGCAAAGATTTACGTTCTTAATGTTATTAATAGACTATCTGATGACTATGATATACAAGTCTTTTCTTTATTTGCAGCATCGATGGGTTTACCTCAGTTAAGGAATAGAGTCTTTATAATAGGGTCACGAAAAGATCTTAAGAATAAGAAACTGAATCTAAATTTCGATGTACCTAAAGTTAATTTTGATGTTACTAAAAAGTATTGGAGTATATTTGAAAATGATATTTCTAAATATTCTTTAGATAAACTTTGGGGTGAAGTTGAAATAGGTTCTAGTCACAAGAAACATTTTAATTTAGTAAAGCCTTCTTTAAATAAGCCTTGTCCGACTATTACCGCTACAACAGGAAATGCGGGTGCTTATAGTGTAGTTCATCCTATCTATAAAAGAAAACTAAACAAAGAAGAGGTTAGGCTATTATCAACATTCCCGAAGGATTATAATTTCTTAGATACTAATCCCGTAACAACGATGGGCAGATCTGTACTACCTTTAATGATGGCAAATATAAGTAATCAAATATATAATCAATGGTTAAAAAATGGACAAAACGGGACACAATAAAAAGGCTGTACTTGAAGCCTTAAGAAAATCATTAGGAGTTGTAACAACTGCTTGTAAAAAAGCGGGAGTTGGAACTTCAACTTTTTATCAATGGGTTAAGACAGATGAAGAATTTGCTGAGCAAGTAGTAAGTGTAGATGATATCGCTTTAGACTTTGTTGAAAGTAAATTGTTTGAAAATATCGATAGTAATAGGACTGCAGAAATAATATTCTTTCTTAAGACTAGAGGAAAGAAAAGAGGATACGTTGAGAGGCAAGAGATAACAGGAGCGGATGGAATGCCTAGTAATTTTAAAGTAGAAATAATTGATAGTATCGAGGACTCTGAAAACTAATATTGTCTTTAGACATTTAATAAATAGTAAAAAGAAAATAGTAGTTGAGCAAGGTGGAACTAGGAGCGGTAAAACTTACAACATTTTACTTTGGATTATATTTGAATACTGTTCTAATAATAAAGGTAAGATTATAACGATCTGTAGAAAAACATTCCCTAGCTTAAGAGCAACTGTTTTAAGGGATTTTCTAGATATCCTTAGAACGAATAAGATTTACAATGAAGACTATCACAACAAGTCTAATTCTGAATATAATCTTTTTGGTAACTTAGTTGAATTTACTAGCTTAGATCAAAGTCAAAAAATAAGAGGTAGAAAAAGAGATTTGCTTTTTATAAATGAGGCAAACGAATTGTATTGGGAGGATTGGCAACAACTAATTTTTAGAACACAAGAAAGAATAATAATTGATTTTAACCCTAGTGAAGAATATCATTGGCTTTATGATAAAGTTATTACTCGTGATGATTGTGATTTCTTTAAAACTACTTATCTTAATAATCCTTTTCTTGAAGATAGTATTCGAAAGGAGATTGAAAGACTTAAAGAAACTGATGAGCAGTATTGGCAAATCTACGGATTAGGGGAGAGGTCTTCAAGTAGATCTACTGTCTTTAGATATTACGAAGTAGATCAGATTCCTAAAGAGGCAGAACTAATATCTTATGGAATGGATTTTGGCTATTCTAACGATCCAACCACATTGATAAGTGTTTATATAGAAGATTTTAATTTGTACGTTAGAGAGCATTTATATAGGACTCAGATGACTACTAATGATATACACAAGTTCTTACTAGATCAACACTTAGATAATAAACCTATCTATGCCGACTCAGCAGAACCTAGACTTATTGATGAGTTAAGAAGAATGGGTCACAAGATCTTCCCTTCCGTAAAAGGTAAGGACTCCGTTAATGCGGGAATAGACTTACTAAAGAGATATAAGATTAATGTATTAAGTTCATCTACTAATGCAATTCAAGAATTCCGCAACTATAAATGGCAAGAGGATAGAACAGGAAAGTTAATCAATACTCCTATTGATAAAAACAATCACCTAATAGACCCTTGCAGATACGCTACCTATTCACTTCTTTCAAAGCCTAATTTCGGGAAATACACAATTAGTTAGACCCTAGTTAGACCCTCAATAGATCCTATTTAGACCCTTAGTCATTTTTGGCAAAGCCCGATAATTTCCAAAATACAAAATAAATTGCAAATAAACTTATAAAACTTTTTTTTTATAACTTTATTCAATTACCTTCACATCAAGATTAATAATTAAACAAACAAAAACAAGATGAAAATTTCAAAAACAAATCAAGAAAGAATAAACTTTTTAAACGCTTGTGAGGTAGAATCTCTTAAATATGAGGGTGTTGTTGGTATATCTAAAGACTATTCTCTTATTAACACCATCAATTATTGTGTTATTCAAGATGGCAAAATAATTGACTATTTAGACACTAACAAAAAAATTGAAAACCTTTGGGAAGAATATATGTTTACCGAAGGACAATATTCTTGATAAATAAATTAAATGGGGGTTAACCACCCTCTTAACTTAAACAAAACAGATATGAATAATTTTAAAGAAATTGATATAGAGAATTTTTATAGTAAAATTCAAGATGAAGGAGGTTATGATATGGAGTGCATTTGTTGCAACAAAGAAGTTAAAAACGAGAAGTATTTTGTACATCTTTTAACAAATGGTAATATTATAAATACTGATGAAGATCAAGGTATTGATGATCAAGGATTTCATTGGGTAGGATCAGAATGTAAAAAAAGAATACCTAAAGACTTTATTTTTACATTTAACAATTAAATTAAATGGGGGGTAAAACCCCCTTAACTTAAACAAACAAAAAAGAATGATTACACTAAAAAAATACAAGCAAAACTTAAGAATCCACAATAACGAGGTGTGGAGTTATTCTACAAAGGTTGCCTTAATACAAGGAGGTAAATTAGTTCAGTTAGGATATTGGTCAGTCACTACTCAGAAGCACATTAATTATGTAGCAGATTATTACGATCTAGAATTAATAAAAAAATATTGATTAACTTAACCACAAAAAAGATGAAAGATTTATTTACAGATTTAGAATTAAAAGATATCCTTCACGATTTAAAAGTAAAGGAGATCCCAATGGGGGATGATGAGATTCACCGAGAAGAGTTATATTGGAGCATTGGTTGTATAGAAATTTTTGCGGATGTTATCTGCGTAAGAAAAACTATTCACGATGCCGAAACTTACGAGGAGTACGGTTATATGCGAACCGATGATGGCACTTACGAATATTTATTTGAAATAGATGAGATGGCTATCTATTGCGATGACGAAGAGTGTTCAACTTATAGGCAAAGAGATAATGTTATTATCCCTATTCTAAATAATTTAATTAGTATTTATTAAGTTTACCTATGGACTCAGTAACAATGGAACAGATAACCGAAATAAGAGATTTAGAGTATTGGAGTAATGCAACGCTTTGTTCCGATATTCTAAATGAATGGAAAAAAATAAAGCCAAAGAACGAACAAACTTTGGCTATGCTCAAAGCATTAGGAGAGATGCATTTTTATACCGCAAGGCTAAGGGATGATGTAAACAAAAGGGACAAGTATATTACAAAGGTTCAAAACCAAAGGCTTGAATGGATGCAAAAGTGTTCACACTTAGAAAGAGATTTAAAGATGGCATTATTATAATATTTTTTTTTGTTTGGTTAAAGGGTAGACAGAAATGTCTCCCTTTTTTTATGCCTTATAAATTATATTAAAAATTTCGTTATGCTATTATGAAAGCAAGTATCAAGATACCTACTCACCTATCAGAAATAACCTTAGACCAATATCAAAGGTTCTTAAAAGTAGAGTCAGAAACTAAAGATGAGTATTCCCTACAATGCAAGATGATTGAGATCTTTTGCAACGTAGAGTATAAAGATGTTCTAAAGATTCAAATATCAGATGCGGATAATATTAGTGAAATACTAAGAGAGATGTTTGCTCAAGAACCCGATTTAGTTCGTTTCTTTAAAATGAACGGAGTTAACTACGGGTTTCATCCGAACCTAGAAGAATTAACACTAGGAGAATATATTGACTTAGATACCTACATCGGTAATTGGGATAATATGAGTCTTGCAATGAACGTCCTTTATAGACCCGTTAAGCAACGATCAGCTAATAAATACTTAATAGAGGAGTATAATCCTCTTAATAAGGATTCGATGGCTTATATGCCCTTAGATGCGGTCATCAGTTCTATTTTTTTTTTGTTTCTTTTAGGGAAGGATCTATCACTTCACGTTACGAGTCCCTCTTCGAAGGATCATCGGAAACCACATCAATCGCATCGGGATTCTCCCAAAAGTGGGGGTGGTATGGCTCAGTCTATACACTCGCTGAAGGAAATATTACAAGATTTGAAGATATCACAAAACTAAATTTACACGAATGCTTAACAATGCTATCCTTTATTAAAGAAAAAAGCGAAGTAGAAACTCAACAAATAAGAAATAAAAAGAAATGAGCAACCAAGGAATAAGAGGATACTATCAGTTAACAGAAACTATAAAAGATAATTTACTTTCTGATGTTAATACTAAAACAGTTACTCAAGGTAACTTAGATGATATTAATTTGGAGAAGCAAGACATTTTTCCTTTAGCGCACTTAATGGTAAATCAAGTAAGTCAAGAAGATGGTGTTTTACGTTTTAGTATAAGCATACTAAATATGGATATTGTTGACCAAAGCAAGGAGGAGACAACTGATCTATTTCGGGGAAATAATAATCTTCAAGATATATTAAACACTCAGCTTTCGGTTTCTAATAAGTTAATTCAAGTTCTTAGGGGAGGAGACTTACATCAAGACAAATATCAGCTTGATGGAAATGCTACACTTGAACCTTTTTACGATAGATTCGAAAATGAATTAGCGGGATGGACATCAACTTTTGATGTTCTTATTTATAACGATATTAGATACTGCTAATGGATTTAATTAAAACAAGTGAGGCTTTAGAGAGGTTTGGTAAATACGTTGTTCAGCAGAGCAAGAGTAATCTAACTAGACAAAAGAAGGGAGGAGGATCTTTATACAATTCTATTAAGGATGATCTAGATGAGGAGCAGAATGCTTTCTTATTAGACTTTATGATGGAGAGTTACGGAGAATTTGTTGATAAGGGAGTTAGAGGAAAGAACCCAAACGCATTACCTAAAAACGCTAAATGGAAAGGGATTCAGAAAGGAAAGAATAGTCCTTATAAATTCGGATCTATGAAGAGCAGAGGATTAAGGAAAGCTATTAATAAATGGACGGTTAAAAAAAACATTAAAGGAATAAGAGATAAAAAGACAGGCAGATTTTTACCTAGAAAAACAACTCAATTCTTAATTACAAGAAGTATATATTTAGCGGGAATAACTCCAAGTATGTTCTTTACTAAACCATTTGAGAAAGCCTTTAAAAATTTACCTAACGAAGTAATAAATGCCTTTGCGATAGATGTAGAAAATTCTATTGTATTAGGAGTAAAAAAATAATTATGGCAAACATTTTATTGAGATCACCAAGATTAGAAACCGTTACGGTTGCAAGTGGAATAAATAGTGTTGGGTTAGAATTAAGTATTAACGGAACACTTAGATACAACATTATAAAAAATGGAACTGTTGGAACTGTATTGACCTATGAAATATCTGAACTAGTAAGGGACTATTTAAGCATTGCTTTTAATGGAACGCATACTGCACAAACAGTAGATATAAGTTTTTTATATAGATCTTATAGTGGTCAAAATGGAACGGGGAGCAGTTCCGCATCAAGTGCAACAACTCACAAAGGGTTTGATGGATACGGCACTTTTATGGAAGGAGTAAATCCAACTGTAAGCACTTATGAATGGTTAATAGAAAAAGATGTTATTAAAGATGGTTATTACTTTTATGCTCCTATTGGAGTATCGGGTGTTGTTCCTGTTTCAACAGATAGCGTTTTATCTTACACAGGGTTTGATGCAACTAATCCTCAAACAATTACTTTAGCAACACCAACAGGTAATGTTTTAGTTAACATTATTAGAGTTAATTGCAGTAAGTATGGAAACGGAAACAAAATAACCTTTGTAAATAAATATGGAGCATTGCAAGACTTGTGGTTCTTTTTGAAAAGTGTAAAAACAACAACCTCCACAAAGGAAACTTATAATGCTAATACAATAACCTTAAATGGAAGTTCTGCTACCTACTCTGTAAACTCACCAACTAAAGCAGTCTTTAATAAATCAGCAAATCAAAAAATAATTTTAAGTAGTGGGTATTATCCCGAAGGTGCTAATCCTTTCTTTGAAGACTTAATGTTAAGTAAACAAATTTGGCTAACACAACCCGATCCCTACAATTTATCAACAGAACAAATAGTTCCCGTAATTATCAATACAAGTTCATTCACTTATAAGACTAGCTTGAATGATAAGTTGATTGATTATACAATGGAGTTTGATATGGCTTTTGATTATATAAATAATGTTCGGTAATGCAGAAGGTTCAGATTTACGTTGGTTCTACTAGGCTTGATTTATTCAAAGATGAAACGATTAAACTCACTCAATCCTTAAAAAATATAAATAAGGTTGATAAGATTTTTACAGAATTTACTCAAACCTTTTCAGTCCCCGCATCCTCAACTAATAATATTTTATTTGAGCATTACTATAATTTTAATATAGTAGAAGGCTTTGATGCTAGGAGAAAACAACCTTCATCAATTGAGTTAAATTACATTCCCTTTAAAACGGGGTTAATGCGTTTAGATGGTGTTGATTTAAAAGATAACAAAGCCTATGCTTATAGAATTACATTTTTTGGTGAGACCGTAAACCTTAAGGATTTACTAGGAACTAATCAAATTGATTCATTAGATTTAGATACCTACAATACAACGTACGAACCAACTACAGTACTAGCAGCAATGTCTGTTGATCCCGAGACTGAAGATTTAGTTGTTCCTTTAATTAGTCATACAAATCCTATTTTTTATGATAGTACTTCTCCTGTTGTTTCGGGAACTAATAATATGTTTTTTCTATCAGGTTCGGGAGCAGGTGTTTTTTATTCAGATTTAAAATATGCTTTAAGAGTAGCTAAAATTATAGATGCAATATCAACAGACTACTTAGTTCCTAAAGGGTTAAGTTTTTCTGATGACTTTTTTAATTCAGATAACAAAGCATATTACGGTTTGTTTCTTTGGTTGCATAGGAAAAGTGGAAGCGTAGGAATAGGAACAGAAGGAGTAAATAATTTGTCTTTACCGATATCAACTTGGACACCTACAAGCGGAACAACAATAAGCAACAACGGAACAACGATTCAAATTCTTAGTCAATATTCATCTCCTCCTAATAACGTAATAACAAAGTTTGATGTTTACATTGTGCCAACTGACTCAAACAAAGAATGGACATTAACAATAAATAGATCGGGTTCTCAGTTTTACTCATCGGGAGTTGTTACAGGCTCTTTATCGCTTACGATTACTGATTTTAATTTCCTTGCTCCTTTAGGTTACACTTTTGTTTTAAGTTCAACAGAACAAGTTGTATTCTCAACTGCAACCTTAGAAATGGGAGGTAATTATTTTGATGGTAATAACCAAGTGTATTGGACAGATGACTTTAGTGCTACGGCAAGTGGAAACATTACAATCCCTTTTACAGTTCCTTTTATTATAAATGAGCAAATCCCCGAAATGAAAATCATTGATTTCCTTACAGGGATATTTAAGATGTTCAATTTGGTTGCTTACTACGAGGATTCTAAAATAGTTGTTAAAACCTACGATGATTATTTTACAAGTTTAGACACAGGATTATGGAATTTACAAACATCAGAATGGCAAGATGAATTAAGAGATTGGAATGAGATAGGAGGCTCAACATCAAATGAATATTCTATTGATGAGTTTTTAGATACTCGTTCTAGTAAGGTAGATGTTGCTTTACCTTATAAGCAAATCAATTTTTTGTACGAAGGAACAGGAACTTTATTGGCTAAAAAATATAATCAGTTAAACAATATTGGATGGGGTGAAATCCGTTATACTTTAGATGGACAAATCTACGATGCTCCATCAGATGTTTATAATGTTAAAATACCTTTTGAGCATATGCAGATGGAAAGGTTAAATGATTTAAATGTTAGTGTATCTAATTCTCAAACCAATATAATGTATGGCATTTCTGTAAATGAAAATGTTCAACCCTATATAGGTAAACCTTTACTGTTTTACCCAATAAGACAATCTCAAGCATTTGGATCAGCAACATACGTTTCTGTAAGACCAACATTAAACACAAACCAATCAAAAACTAATGTAATAGTTCCCTCAAATAGTGTTTCACTTAATCCAAATGTTAGTGTTGAAAATATAAACTTTCAAAACGAAATAAATGAATGGACATTAAATAGTGACTTTTCCAATAGTTTATTTGAAGGCTATTACGAAACTTTTATTTCTGAATCATTTAACGTTAAAAGAAGATTTATTAAGGTTAAGGCATACTTGCCTTTAAATATTTTGTACAATTTAAAGTTGAATAACTTAATAGAAGCAAACAACGAAAGGTATAAAATAAATTCTATGACTACAAACTTTCAAACAGGAGAAACAGATTTTGAATTAATCAATATACTATGATAAAATTAATTTTAGAATTATTAAAGGAATCAAAAGGGGAAACGGAAATAATAAAATTTGCCAAAGGTAAGTATAAGATGCCTACAAATTTAAAAGAGGCATATAAGGTTTTAAAAAGAGAAATAAAATGGCGGTTGTAAAACAAATAACTTTAAAAGCAGATACTTCGGGTGCGGTTAAGAATGTAAAAAAACTTAATAAAGAAGTTACTGAGACGGGAACAAAAGCTAAAACTACAGGGCAAGGATTAAAAGGAGCATTTGCGGGTTTTAGTGATGCTTTAGCGGGAGCAATTCCAATGCTAGGTAGATTAAAAACCGCAATGATAAGTACGGGAGTAGGTGCGTTAGTAGTTGCATTTGGTTCTTTAGTCACATTAATTAGATCAGCAGCGATAGCGGGAGCGGATTTTCAACAAGCGTTATCGGGTTTAGAAGCAATATCGGGAGCAAGTGCGCACGAATTAGATGTCTTAAGTAAACAAGCGAAAGGTTTAGGAGCATCAACTGCCTATACCGCAATTCAAGTTTTAGAATTACAAACCGAATTAGCAAAGTTAGGTTTTACCGCTAAAGGCATTCAAGATTCTACTCCCGCAATTTTAGACTTAGCATCGGCATTAGATGTAGATCTTTCAAACGCTGCAGCATTAGCGGGTAGTACGGTAAGAGCATTTGGTTTAGAGACTGAAGACACTCAAAGAGTAGTTGATGTTCTTTCTTTAAGCGCATCATCAGTTGCTTTAGATTTCGAAAGTCTAAAAGAGTCTTTTAAGAATGTCGCACCCGCTGCAAGATCTGTCGGAGTTAGCGTAGAACAAACCGCAGCTTTATTAGGAGTTCTAGCAAATGCGGGAGTTAAAGGAAGTAGAGGAGGAACTCAATTAAGTACTGCTTTTATTGAATTAAATGCAAAAGGATTAACCTTAGATGAAGCCTTAGAGAAAATTGCGTCAAGTTCTAATAAGCTAGGTACTGCAATGGATTTAGCGGGAAAGACAGGAGGAAAAGCATTAGTAACATTAGCAAATGAAACTCCTCAAATAGCAGAACTAACTACTAAGTTTGAAGATGCTGAAGGTGCTGCACGAAAAATGGCAGAGATTAAACTTGATAATTTAGCGGGAGATGTTAAAGAATTAGGATCTGCTTGGGAAGGATTTTTATTAGGTATTGAAGATGGAGATGGATTAATAAATAAAATACAACGAGGTGCGGTTCGCCTTTTAATAATAGGAATTGAAACTCTTAGGGGTGTAATGAGTAGAACATCTTTTGTCGTTACGGATTTATTTGAATCTTTAAAGATTGGAATATCTATGACTAAAGATATTGTTGGAGGAGGCTTTGGATATTTTACAGGAGTAATAAAAAAATTCTCTCTTGAGGCTATTCTAGCAATTTCAAAAATTCCAATAATAGGTAAGGCAATAGATTCGAAAATGATTGAATCTAATTTACTAGAAGCGGAAGCGCAAATCGAAGCTAGTCAGAGAAGGATTGAGCAAGGAGCATTAAAAAGTACTGAGTTAACCGTAAGAAATGCTACAAGAGAATCTAGATATTTAAGATCACTTAAAGACAAAGAGGATAAACTAGAGGAGGCTAATAGAAAAGAGAAAGCAGAAGAGAAAGAATTAAAAGACATTGAGGCATTAGAGGCAGCGGAAAAAGCAAGATTAAAAGCATTAGCAAAAGCAGAAGCTGAAAGATTAAAACTCCTTGCTAAGTTTAAAAAGAAAGAAGAGGATTTATTAGCTGATGATGATCTTAAAAAATTAGATCTCGATAAAGAGAGAAATATAAAAGCAATTGAAGCATTAGGTTTAGAATTAGACCAAGAGAATGCATTAAAATTAGCTTACGAAGCAACTTATTTACTTAAAAGAAAAGAAATTCAAGATAAGATTAGAGAAGAAGCAGTAGCTGCAGAAGAGGGTTACAATAAAGAGATTTTTGATTTAGGTCAGAAGAAGCTAAAAGAAACAGAAGATTTAGCAAGGGCAGAACAATTAATAAGACAACAAAATTTAAGATCTGCTCAAAATGCTTTAGGTGCTTTAAGTAATAGTCTTAAAAAAGGTACTGCGGGACAAAAAACCGCAGCGATTGCGGAAATTGCTCTTAATACAGGAGTAGGTTTTATGAACGGTTTAAGAATCGCACAACAGGGAGCAGTGGGTACGGGACCACTAGCACCTCTTTCTTATCCTATCTTTGCTGCAACTCAAATAGCAGCGGTAATAGGAATGGCATCGAAAGCTAAATCAATTATTAGTGGAGTCGGAGGAGGTGGAGGAGGAACAACACCGTCACCCCCTTCGATGGGAAGCACACCAACAATAACCGAATCCGCTCAGTCACAAACTCCCGCATTTAATGTTGTAGGTACAAGTGGGGCAAGTCAAATTGCGGATTTAATGGGATCACAACCACCCGTAAAGGCTTTTGTAGTTTCTAGTGATGTAACAACGGCTCAAAGTTTAGATAGAAATATAATAGAATCAGCAACATTGTAAAGACAAAAAATAAAATTTTAATCGTTTAATAATTATGAAGATAGTAGAATTAGTTTTAGATGAAGATGAGGAGAGTGGCATTGAAGCAATTAGCATTGTTGAGTCTCCCGCAATAGAGTCTGACTTTATAGCTTTAAAATCAGATGAAATAAAACTTGCTCAAGTTGATAGTGAGAAGAAAATTTTAATGGGTGCTTTATTAATACCAAATAAGCCTATATACCGAAAGAACGAAGGAGATGAGTATTATATATATTTCTCTAAAGATACTGTCTTAAAAGCCTCGCAAAGATACCTCACGAATGGCTATCAAAGTAATTCAACATTAGAACATTCTGATAACCTACAAGGGTTAACATTAGTAGAGTCTTGGATAGTTGAAGATGAGAAGTATGATAAATCTAGGAAGTATGACTTAAATGTTCCTGTTGGTACTTGGATGGGGACTGTTAAGGTTAACAATGATGAGATTTGGAATGACTACGTCAAAACAGGCAAAGTAAAAGGGTTTAGTATTGAAGGATTCTTTGCGGATAAAATAGAAGCATCTAAATTAAAAACATTAGAAGAAATTGATGAAGAGGAATCCTTAGAAATGCTATCGATGATTAAGGGCATTATTACTGATGACAAAATAGAAATGGAATCTTATTCAGATTACCCATCAGCAGTAAAGAATAACGCTAAAAGGGGCATTGAGTTAAATAAAAAAGTAAATAATAAATGCGCAACAGATGTCGGAAAAATAAGAGCGCAACAATTAGCACAAGGAAAACCCATTTCTTTACAAACAATTAAAAGAATGTATTCTTATTTAAGCAGAGCAGAAGCCTATTATGATCCATCTGACACAAAGGCTTGTGGAACTATATCTTTTCTCCTTTGGGGAGGTAAATCAGCTAAGTCTTGGTCATTAAGAAAAATTAAACAATTAGAAAAAAAATAATGCAAGGAATCAACAGAAGATCAGTCTTACCTAGTAGATCCTCACCTAAGTCAAACACTAGAGCGTGTCTATGTCAAAACAAAAACACGTATTCTAAAAAGTGTTGTAAAGGAGCAATGATAAATCAAGGTATTGGAAATGTAACAGGGAGTGGTTCGTAGAAAATAAAAAACGAAAATGCAAAATAATTTCAATTAAACGTAAGTTAAGTATGAAGTCAAATGAGATAGTTAATCAAATTAAAACGCTTTTGAATATTGAGGTAAAACTCGAGGAGATGAAGTTAGAAAATGGAACTGTTGTTGAAGCAGAATCATTTGAAAAAGGTAAAGAAATCTTTATTATTACTGACGATGAAAAAGTAGCCTTGCCTGTTGGAGAGTATTTACTTGAAGATGGTAGGTTATTAGTCTCTGAAGAGGAAGGAATTATTTCCGATGTTAGAGAAGTAAGTGATGAAGTCCCCGAAAAAGAGGATGAAGAAACTACTGAAGATTTAGAAGAAGGTAATGAAGATCTAGCTGAAGAAGATGAGATGGGATACGATAAAAAAATGGCTGAAGTTGGAGATTGGGAAGGAATGGAAAAAAGGATTCAAAACCTTGAGGATGCTATTGCTGATCTAAAGAAAGATAAAGTAGAGGCATCTGATGATGCAAACACTTTAAAATCTAGAACGGTAAAAGAGGAGTTTAAAGAAGAAGTAAAGGAGGATATTGAAAAAGAAGTTGAGGAAAAACTTTCGACTGAACCCGCAGCTAAAGCTATTAAACACAATCCCGAAGGAGAAAGCACAAACGCAATGAAGTTTGTCTATTCTCAAAATAGAATTAATACAACACTAGATACAATTTTAAACAAAATAACTAATATAAAATGAGTACAACAAGCACAACATCGAATGATATTGTTTATGTTCAAGCATTGCAGTCTACAATTAGTGCATCAGCATCTATCGATGCGGGATCAGCAGACGCAGATCAGAACGTAGCAACAGATGCATTAACTATTACCCTTCCTAAAATAGAAGCGGGTAATTTAGGCGCAACATTTCTTTTTAGAAATACAGGAGCAGATGGAAATAATACAATCACTTTATCTCCAAACGCAGTAGATGGAATAAACGGAACAATCGCAAACGCTGCAGCTGATTCAGTAGCTAGTGGAGTAGTCGATAAAGATTTTGTAAATACAAAAGCAACCGCAAATAAAGGTGACTATGTTATCCTTAGAGCAGTAGCTTTGACTCAATGGTACATCATTGGCGGTGTAGGTATTTGGGCATCTGAGGCATAATTATAAATTATAAAATATAAAAAGAATGAGTTTAAAAAGAGTAGAATTAGGAACAACAACTAACATTACAACCACCTATGCGGGTGAGTTTGCGGGAGAGTACATTGCAGCAGCATTATTGTCTGCGAGTACTATCAATGATGGAGGTGTAACCGTAAAACCAAATATTGCTTTTAAAGAAGTTATTAAGAAATTAGACACAGGTGCTTTAGTATCTGATGCCACTTGTGACTTTAATGCAAATAGTTCGGTTACGTTAACGGAAACTATCCTTCAACCCGATGAATTTCAAGTCAATTTGCAACTTTGCAAAAAAGATTTTGTGAGTGATTGGGAAGCGCAGTCAATGGGATACGGAATGTCACAAACATTACCTCCTAAGTTTAGTGATTTTATGATAGCGCACGTTGCTGCAGAGGTTGCTCAGAAAACAGAGAATACTTTGTTTAAAGGAGTCACTGCAAACGTAGGAGAGTTTGATGGATACGAAGTTTTATTAGCAGCTGATAATACAGTTGTAGATGTTGCCGCAGTAGGAGGTGGTGTAGATAGCGCAAACGTAGTTGCAGAACTTTCTAAGGTAGTTGATGCGATTCCCGCTGCATTGTACGGCAAGGAAGATTTATTTATTTATGTTCCTTCAAGTATTGCTAAATTTTACGTTCAAGCATTAGGTGGATTCGCAGCAGCGGGTTTAGGTGCTAACGGTGTAAATAATATGGGAACGCAATGGTGGAATAACGGATCTTTAACCGTAAATGGAGTTAAGATTTTTGTTTCTCCCGGTCTTTCTAATGATAAGATGATTGCAGCGCAGAGAAGTAACCTATTCTTTGGAACAGGATTACTTAACAATATGAATGAGGTTAAAATTATTGATATGCAAGATATCGATGGCAGCCAAAATGTCAGATTTATAATGAGGTATTCAGCTGGTGCCCAAATAGGAATTGGACAAGACATTGTATTCTACGCTTAATAAATTATAAACTATATAGAAAAAGGTAGGTGGTAAAATCTATCTACCTTTTTTTATTTTAAACTAAAAAAAACTATGGCTTGTAACGTAACCGCAGGGAGATTATTACCCTGTAAAAGTGCATTTGGAGGAGTAAAATCAGTATATTTTGCTAACTTTCCAGTTGTTGCACAATTTGATACAACTCCCGCAACTTTGGATGAAGTAACGGGATTTACGGGATCTCCCGATTTTTATCAATACGAGTGTAAAGGAAATTCTAGCTTAGAAACTACGATAACAAGTAGCAGAGAAAATGGAACAACTTTCTATACTCAGACATTGAATCTTACATTAACTTTCTTAGACAATTTAACTAAGAACCAAATTCAACTAATTGTAGCGGGTAGACCCGTAGTAATAGTTGAGGATTATTACGGGCATTTATTCCTTTGTGGATACGAAAATGGAATGGATGCTAGTTCGGGTTCAATAGTAACGGGAAGTGCAGCGGGTGATTTAAGCGGTTTTACTCTCGTAATGGAAGGAATGGAGGAGCAAGCTCCTTATTTCGTACAATCGGGAGCGGGAGTAGCAGCAGCAGCTAGTCCTATTGACCCTACACCTGTAGGAATTCCCTCTCTTCCTTAATAATTATTATTTTATTAAAGAAGCATCCCTTTATAGGGGGTGCTTTTTTTTTGCTTTATTTTACTTTAGAGTAAAAGAATATCTATTTTTTTAACTTCAAATTCTATTATAAAAATGCAAGAACTACACAATCAAATACAAACTTTAGAAACTCAATTAACAGGAAACCTTTTTAACGATATGAAAATAAGAGACAAAATTCACAACCTTAAAATGAAAATAAATGGTTCTAAACCTAGTTCTTCCGAAATTGATTGTGTTGGGTGTGGTTCTTAAAACAAAATATAGGAAAAAGATCGTTACTTAGTTATGGTGATAGTAACAACATCGGCAACCGCTCAGACATTTAATTTAATCCCGAGGGATTACTCTTTAAACACATTTACAATGACTATAAGAGATGACTCAACAAATATCAGTGTTAATTACACGATAACAGGAGCAAGTGTTTCGGGGAATTATATTACTTTTCAAAATACTTTTTCTCCTGTTTTAGTAGAGAATCATTTTTACGATTTTAAATTAGTATCTGGAACGAATATAATATTTAAAGACAGAATGTTTTGTACTAATCAAACAATTAATCAAATAAATAATGATTACTACAAACTAAATGAGGGAGAATTTACAACTGATGATTCCTTTAACAATGAATATATAGTTATATGAAAAAGAACAAGAACTTGCCTAAAGGAGTTAGTGTAAATAAATCTTCCTTCGGTATTGTAAATCTTAACACTTACACATCCCCCGAAATAGTTGAAGTTGCTAATAAGGATTGGGTTGCTTACGGAGAGGATAATAATTATTTCCAATATCTAATTGATAGATATAACGGAAGTCCTACAAATAATGCAGCTATCAATGGAATAAGTCAAGCTATCTACGGTAAAGGATTAGGAGCAACTAATGCTAATAGAAAACCCGATCAGTATGCCGAAATGATTTCATTATTTCACAAGGATTGCGTAATGAAGGTTTGTTACGATCTTAAGTTAATGGGTCAAGCTGCAATACAAGTAATCTATTCTAAAAATAGATCAAGAATTGTTGAACTATCGCATATGCCTATCGAAACCTTAAGGGCAGAGAAAGCTGATAGTGAAGGTGATATTCCCGCTTATTATTATTTTAAGGATTGGGCAAATATTAAACCTAGTGAGAAACCTTTAAGGATTCCCGCTTACGGAAAATCTAAAGAAAGTATTGAGATTTATTATATTAAACCTTATAGAGCGGGTTTTTATTATTATAGTCCTGTAGACTATCAAGGAGGGATTCAATACGCACAGCTTGAAGAGGAAATAAGCAACTTCCACATTAATAATATAATGAATGGGTTGTCTCCTAATATGCTAATTAACTTTAATAACGGTGTTCCTAATCAAGAAGAAAGGGAATTACTAGAAAGTAAAATAGCAATGAAATTTTCGGGGAGTTCTAATGCGGGTAAATTTATTTTAAGTTTTAACTCAGATAAGGAAACTGCAGCAGATGTTACTCCGATTCAAATATCAGATGCGCACAACCAATACCAATTCTTATCTTCGGAGTCTACACAGAAGATCTTAGTTGCTCACCGAGTAGTTTCACCAATGCTTTTAGGAATAAAAGACGGTGTTGGTTTAGGAAATAACGCAGATGAGATTAAGACCGCATCCTTGTTAATGGATAATACTGTTATTAGACCTTTTCAAGAACTTTTAATTGATTGCTTTGATAAACTACTTGCTTACAATGATATCAGCTTAAATCTATACTTTATAACCTTACAACCGTTAGAATTTACGGAGGTTGATAAGACCTTACAGGATAAAGAGGATATAGAGGAAGAGACAGGGATTGAGATGAGTAAGCAGATAGATGGTAAAACTGCTTACGAAACAATAGAGGAAGCTGAAAAAATTTCTAAATCAATAGGGTGCGAAGGATATCACGAACACGAAGTTGATGGGGTTACCTATTATATGCCCTGTAAAACTCACGAAGAATTTAATGATAAGTATATTCCTAAACTAAGCGAAGAAGAAGGGAATTTAATTTTAGAAAATTTAAGTGGTGAAACTATAAATGATGATTGGATTATTACAGATGTTAGAGATGTTTCTGATGAAAATGTATCGGATGAAGAGTGGGTTAAAGCAAGTATTGTAAATAAAGAAACTACTCTAAATAAAATAAGAAGATTAGTTGGATTAGCTAACCCTATTGAGTCTAAAAAGAAGGGGAGTTCTTATAGTGATTTAGATACTGATAATTATAAGATAAGATACCAATATTATAAGAAATCAATGGCTAAATCTATACAAAAGGATGCGGAAGGGAAAAGAAAAAAATCTTATAAAACTAGAGACTTCTGCAAAAAAATGATGGGTCTTTCTAAAAAAGGAACTGTATATACTATTGAAGATATTGATAAAGCTAGTAGATCTAAAGTGAATGGAAAATTCGCTCCTTCGGGGAAAACTTCTTACGACTTATTTAAATATAAGGGAGGTTGTTATTGTCGTCACGCTTGGAAACAAGTTTTATATAGAAGAAAAAAAGGTGCTGATGTAAGTGAGGATCTTAAAAATTATAGAAGGACAGGAAGCATTCCTAAAAGTTATATAAGAAATCCTTTCGGAAGTAAAGATGCTAAAAGAGCAACTTTTGATTTACCTAATCACGGATCATTAAAATATAAATACTAATGGCAACAGTTTTATTCATTAACCGCACAGATTTAGTCAGAAATAGCATTTTGGATGGATCTGTAGATACTGACAAATTTATACAATTTATAAAGATTAGTCAGCAAATAAACATTCAGAATTATCTAGGATCTAAATTATACGATAAGTACACTTTAATAATAGGTAATGGAGATATAGATAATGCTCCTTTTTCTGATTACAAAGAACTATTAAATGAGTACATTCAACCGATGTTGATTTGGTTTGCTCAAGTAGATTATATTCCGTTCGCTGCGTATCAAATAAAAAACGGAGGGGTTTTTAAACACACTTCTGAGACTGCTGAAACAGTTAATAAAGGAGAGGTTGATTACTTAGTAGAAAAAGCAAGAACATACGCTGAGTGGTACTCTAGAAGGTTTATAGATCATATGACTTTTAACCAATCTAAATTCCCCGAATACACTACTAACACAAATGATGATATTTATCCAAGTTACGATGCAACTTTTAATGGATGGGTGCTTTGAGTTACAAACCAAAACAAGACAACATTAAAAAATTAAAACAGTTTTTATTAAAACTTAAAAAGAATGGCAGTATTAACGAATAAATCAATTGCATCAACCTATAAAAGTGTTCTTTCAATTGGTGCAACTACTGAAAGTGCTTTAACATCAAGTATCCAACAATTAACCGATGGATTAGGCAATGGATCACCTTTGTCAATGAGTACTACTCAGATTCAATTTAATGCAGGTTCTAATACTTTTAAATTTCCTACTACAAGAGGAACAAGTGGACAGATTTTAAAACTAGCAGATGCAAACGGAACTTTAGGTTGGGTGGCTGATGCAAGTGGAGATGTTACAAAAACAGGAACGATTGCTTTAAACACTATTGCAGTATGGAATGATAATGCAGATCAGTTAAGGAGTGACACAACAATGTCAATTAATGCAAGTCACAATATTTCATTATTGCAAACTAATTCTAATGATGATGATCTAAATTCTTATAATATAGGTGGAGGAAATATAGCCAATGTAACAGGATCACGTAATGTAGGATTTGGTAAACAAAATCTAAATGCAGTTCTAGCAGGTTCAGACAATACTGCAATGGGAAACGGTTCACTTGAAAAAGTAACAAGTGGAAATAGCAATACAGGCTTTGGTTCTGATGCGTTGGGTAACTCAACTGATGGTGATTTTAACACTGCAGTTGGTTCGGGTGCTTTAGGTGATGTGTTAACAGGAGAGAATAATACGGCAGTTGGGTATAATGCAGGAGTAAATGTTTCAACAGGATCGGGTAATACTTATATAGGAAAAAGTGCAGGGCTAGTAGATGTAGGAAGTAATAACATTTATATTGGTGAAGGTTCGGGCAGTTCAGTTGCATCGGGAAATAACAATGTAATATTAGGATCAAACACAGGAAATACAATATCTGCAACATCCAACAATATTATCATTTCAGATGGTAGTGGGAATAATAGAATACAAGTTAATAGTGGGGGTAATGTGGGAATTGGTGTTACTCCAACCACTACATCAAAAGTAGAGGTAAAGATTATTGATACATCTGTTATTGGTAGTGTAGGCTCGTTATTAACCTTGAAAAATGTAGGTGCGGCTAATATTGCAAAATTTGTTTTGGGTGATGGAACAACCTCTGACACATTTATTACTCACACGGGAGGAAACTCTGTTGCTGATCAAAAATTTGGCATTGGAATAAATGCTACTAATAAATTTGTGCTTGACGGAAACGGCAACGTGGGTATTGGAACTACTTCGCCTCAACAGATTCTTCATATAAATAATACATCGGGTAATTTTAGTGCAGAAGCAGTATTAAGAGGCTCTACGAGTACGGGTACGCCTAAAGCAGAGGTAGCATTTAAGAGAGCAACATCGGGAGATGGAGCGGGACTTGTTTTAAGAACATCAAATTCATCGGGTACATTATCAGATTCACTCACCATCTCATCGGGGGGTGATGCTACTTTTCAAAGTGCTAGTGCCAAATCTCTTACGGGTTCATTTAATGTTTCAATAAATGATTCAACCTCTTTTGCGCAAGGTGTAGGTGGAGGAATAACACTTGGAGGATATAAAAGTGCTACTGCACAAGAATTTTTTGCAGCAATAGATGGGTATAAGGAAAATGGTACATCGGTAAATGCAGCGGGAGCATTTCGTATTCTTACTCAACCATCAGATGGTTCGGGTTTAGTAGAACGAATGCGCATCTCATCGGGGGGTGAAACCTTTTGGGGTAGTTCTCCAAAACAAGCCTATGTTTATGTTGACACTACTAATGACATAGCGTTAATTGGAAGTTTAGGTTCGGGAATGGATTTAGGCTTTATTACGGGAACGGGAACAAATAAACTCACCATCACATCGGGGGGTAATGTGGGTATTGGAACGCTTTCAACATCAGCAAATTCGCTACAAAAATACCTTAGCATTACGGATAATTACAATGTAGGAATTATATTAAATGATACTAGAGGGAGTAACGCTTTTGAAATATTTAATGCGGGTGAAGTATTTAATATTGCTTACGGATCAAGTCCAAAACTCACCATCTCATCGACGGGTGCTGCTACTTTTAATTCATCGGTTCAGTCTATAATTCAATTAAAATCCTCCCTTGAATTTGCATCTATTGATTTTTTTAAAGCCAACGGGACAACAAAAAATTATGAAATAGCATCGAACGGTACGACTACGGGAACGGCTGCGGAAAGCCTTTATTTTTATAGGGGTGGATATAGAATGATTCTTAGTTCGGGGGGCGCATTGTCTACGACTACGGGATCATTAGGCACTATTTCAAGTGACTTAAGGTTAAAGAAAAACGTAACAGATGCAACAAGTAAACTTGATGATATTTTATCTTTGAGGGTTGTTAATTTTGAGTATAAAAATGAAGATAAAAACGGAAAACAACTAGGTTTTATTGCACAAGAATTTGAGAAGGTTTTTCCATCACTTGTAACTAACGCAGACTCTAGAAAATACGATACAAAAGGAAATGTAATAAGTGGTTATGAAGATGAAAAAGGATTAAAAGTAGGATTAGACTTTGCCGTTTTTACAAAAGCAATCCAAGAACAACAAACCATCATAGAAGATTTAAAATCAAGAATTGAAACACTAGAAGGGTAAGGGTTACCCACATTATTAAACAAGAGTAAATATGAAACAAATAGAACCAATTTCAATATGGCAGAATGGTACAACCAAAACTGCCGTAAAATTACAAGTACAAGGTACAAGTGTAACTTTAGGAAGTAGTGCATCTTTTTATTGGCAATTGCTGACAGAAGAAGGGCATCAAGTAGCAAATGGTAACCTAGGAATTAGTGGTGATCCCGATTATACAAATTGGGGTTCAAACGATGATTATATTTATGAATATGTAGCAACTGATTTAAGCCTTGTTATTGTAGAACCATCTGAGGAAGTAGAAGAATCTAGTGAAGTTTCTGAAGATTAATTATCTTTGAAGAAAAAAACTATGAAAATTACAGACGAAGAACTAGAGACGTTAACTAAGCAAGAAAATCAAAAGAATTCTATTGCTCACGATTTAGGAGTTTTAGAATCTAGGAAGCACAAGTTACTACATTTATTAGATGATGTTTTAGATCATCAAGAAATTACGTTTGAATCAATAGAAGAAAATTATGGCAAAATTAACATCGACCTCAAAACAGGAGAGTACGAAGAAATCAAAGAAGATAACAAAGATTAGTGAAAATCTAAGTTATAAAGAGGCTACTCATTCTGATACTGCTAAAAAGTTAGGAATTAAGAATGATCCAACCGAAGATCATTTAGTTAATATGATGCTTATTGCTGATAAGGTTTTTCAGCCTTTAAGAGAATGGTGTGAGCATCCAATTAGGATTAACTCAATGTATAGAAGTTACGATCTAAATAAAGCTATTAGAGGAGCGCAGTCTAGTCAGCACTCTAAAGGACAAGCGTTAGATCTTGATTCTTTAGGAGAAAAGACAAACGCTGATTTATTTAATTATATCTCAGAAAATCTTTCTTACGATCAATTAATTTGGGAAGCGGGTGACGATAAGAATCCCGATTGGATTCACGTTTCTTACGTTAATGAGGAAAAAAACAGAAAGCAAAGATTAAAAATGATAAGGAGAGGAACATCGAAGCGATATTACACTTTTTAAGACACTTTTTTTAAAAGTAATGCGATTATACTGTATTTAAAAGATAATGCCTTAGAGACCCCTTAAAATGCCTTATAGAATCATTTTAATTGTTTTACTAATAAAGTTTATATTAATTATGCCAATACCAAAACCTAAACCCAAAGAGAAGCAGAAAGATTTTATGTTGCGATGTATTCCCGAAATGATGAAGGAAGCAAAGAAGGAACAAGCAATTGCAATTTGTTACAAAAGTTTTAAAGATAAAAAATGACTAAGTTGAATGTAGATGTAGATGGAGATCAGAAACCCGATTTCCAAGTTGATTTTAAAACCTTATTATTAGCGGGTGGAATGATTTTTTCAGTTGCATCCTCTTATTTTATGTTGCAAGGTGAAATAGAAATCGCTAAGACTTTGCCTAAACAAATAATAAGACAAGATGATACAAGGGTAGTTAACCAAAAATTAGAATACCTCATTAAAGAAATGGAAAAGAATGAGGAAAGAATTAAAGATTTAGAAAACCGAGTATATAAAAAATAGAAATTATGTTAAAAGTATTTTTAAAAGTAGTAGAGACAGTAGTCCCAATAGGGGGTGAATTAGTTGAGAACATTAAGTCAAAAGAAGGTGGAGTTGGAAGATTCTTCGCTCCTAGATTTATTAAGCAGATGGTTAGGTTGCTAGTTGCAGCGGGTGCGGTTTACGCTTTTGTAACAGGAAAAATAGGACTTGAAGAAGTTCAAGAGGTGATTAAGTAAAATTTAATTACCTTTGCTTTGTCGTAAAGACCAAACTTGCAAAACCTATAAAAGATGGAAGTTGCTTGGATCAGATAAATGTTCTTTGAACAAAAAAAATATTTCCACTATATAATAGCTAATTAATAACCCCCCTCAAGGGGGGTATATATTATATAGCTAATTAAGCTAAATGATAAAAAGAAGTAAAATAGTAAAGAAATTAGATAATATCTTTTCTATATATATCAGAAAAAGATACGCTAAAGATGATGTTTCCAAGTGCTTTACTTGTGGTAAATTAGATCATTGGAAGAACCTTCAATGCGGTCACTTTCAAAGTAGAAGAAAATACTCAACAAGGTGGGATAAACTTAATTGTCAAGTTCAATGTGCTAAGTGTAATATATTTAGTCAAGGAGAACAATACATCTTTGGGAAAAGACTTGATGAAACTTACGGAGAGGGTACTGCAAATGAGTTAGCTTTGAAAGGTAATTTCTTAGTCAAGTTGTCTACAAATGAACTTGAGGATCTTATTACTACTTATAAAGATTTGGTAAATGAATTATAATTGCTATCTTTGTTTCGTAAATAAACTGTGGTGGTATATTTCTTTGAGTAGTTAGAGCTGCTACTCAATATCTGTTCTGAAGGGGAAAATTAATTTTTTCTCCTT